>QWCK01000111.1_pt1 | contig 139681 bp, 173 predicted proteins | sample 1972571 | NCBI WGS metagenome assembly QWCK01 (sample SAMN09866710, study PRJNA288562) | Human gut metagenome isolate term2_stool, whole genome shotgun sequencing... | isolation source: gut | host: Homo sapiens | place: USA: California | reverse complement strand
GTTTTCTGTCTCTGCGGTTTCTGCGACCTTGGGGTGCTTCGGGAAGGACTTCGCCCTTGTAGAGCCAAACCTTAACACCGATCTTACCATAGGTTGTGTCAGCTTCTGCAAAACCGTAGTCGATGTCTGCACGAAGGGTTTGAAGGGGGATCGTACCTTCACTGTAGCCTTCACGACGGGCCATATCGGCACCGCCTAAACGGCCTGAACATTGAGTACGGATACCCTTTACGCCTAAGCGCATAACACGTTGGATGGTTTGTTTCATCGCACGACGGAACGCAATACGGCGTTCGAGTTGAGCGGCGATGTTTTCTGCAATAAGAGTCGCATCCAAATCAGGGTTTTTGATTTCATCGACATTAACGACGACACTTTTACCGGTCATTTTTTCAAGCTTTGCACGAAGTTCTTCGACACCTGCGCCGCCACGGCCGATAACCATACCGGGTTTAGCAGTGGAAATCGAAACTTTTACCTTGTTGGCAGCACGTTCGATTTCAATGCGGGAAATACCGGCTTGGTATAAGTTCTTCTTAATATATTTGCGAATATTGTTGTCTTCAACGAGGAGATCAGCAAAGTCTTTTTTGTCGGCATACCATTTGGAATCCCAATCTTTAATGATCCCTACACGAAGACCGTGCGGATTTACTTTTTGACCCATTCTTCTCCTCCTTTTATTCTCTTTCCGAAACGACCACGCCGATATGGCTGGAGCGTTTCAAAATCGGATACGCCATACCCTTAGCTTTGGGGCGATAGCGTTTCATCGTCGGACCGTCGTTTGCATAAGCTTCCTTAACGATAAGATCAGCACGATCTAAATTAAGATTGTTTTCAGCATTGGCGACGGCGGAGTGAAGAACTTTGTATAGTTCACGCGCACCGCGCTTGGGTGTAAACTTCAATAACGCTAATGCTTCATCGACTTGCTTGCCGCGAATTTCCGCGCAGATGAAGTTAACCTTCAAAGGAGAAATGCGCACGTATTTTGCAATTGCTCTTGCTTCCATTCGTTACTCCTCCTTACATTCTCGTGGTTTTTTCGCCACCGCCGTGACCGCGGTAGGTTCTGGTCATAACAAACTCGCCGAGTTTGTGGCCGACCATATCTTCAGTGATGTATACCGGTACATGTTTTCTACCGTCGTGAACTGCAATGGTATGGGATACCATTTCAGGGAAGATCGTCGAACGACGAGACCACGTTTTAATCACTTCTTGTTTGTTAGCTTCGTTGAGGGCGTCAACTTTTTTAAGCAAATGTTCATCTGCAAAAGGGCCCTTCTTAATGGATCTGGACATTAACTTCCTCCTCCCTTATTTCGTTCTGCGGCGAACGATGTAACGATCGCTCTTCTTGTTCTTCTTGCGAGTCTTCAAGCCGAGAGTCTTTTTGCCCCAAGGTGTCATCGGCGAGGGACGTCCGATCGGTGTACGACCTTCACCACCACCGTGGGGGTGATCGACGGGGTTCATTGCGGAACCGCGTACGTGCGGACGGAAACCTAAGTGACGTTTCTTACCGGCCTTACCGAGGTTGATCAACTCGTGAGCGGAGTTGCCGACACTGCCGACAGTTGCGCGGCATTCGATGCTGACACGTCTGTACTCACCGGAGGGAAGACGTAATTGCGCCATCTTGCCTTCCTTAGCGGAAAGTTGAGCGCTGGTACCTGCAGAACGTGCAAGTTGGCCACCTTTACCCGGTGTCATTTCGATATTGTGAATGGTGGTACCGACGGGGATGGCACGTAGGGGAAGTGCGTTACCGATTTTAATGTCGGCATCTTCGCCACTTTCTACTTTGTCGCCGACTTTAAGGCCCTTCGGAGCTAAGATGTAGCGTTTTTCACCATCCGCATAGTTTAACAACGCGATGTAAGCGGTACGGTTCGGATCGTATTCGATTTCAGCAACTCTTGCAGGTACGCCGTCTTTAAGACGTTTGAAGTCGATGATTCTGTACTTTTTAGCTGCGCCACCGCCGCGATGACGGCTGGTGATGCGGCCGTGGGCGTTACGACCTGCGGATTTATTTAAACTTACGACCAGGCTTTTTTCCGGTCTGTTTCTCGTAATTTCTTCAAAACTGGCGACGGTCATGCCGCGGCGGCCGTTCGTCGTCGGTTTATATCTTTTGATCTCCATGAATTTCCCTCCTTAGGCTTATTGCATGCTGTCGAAGAATTCAATCGGTTCGGAACCGGGAGCCAGGGTCACGATAGCCTTTTTCCAGTCGGGACGTTTGCCGAAGTTCATGCCTTGACGTTTAACCTTGCCGGTCATGTTCATCGTGTTGACCTTTGCAACTTTTACAGAGAAGATCTCTTCGATGGCTTTTTTGATTTCCGATTTATTGCTCTTCTTCGCCACTTCAAAGGTGTACTTGTCTTCTTCCATGTCCGCCATCGTCTTTTCAGTGATGATCGGGCGAATGATGATATCAAAGTTTTTCATTAGTTATACACCTCCACAAGTTTGTCCAGTGCATCCTTTGTAAGGATCAGGGAGTCGTATTTCAAAATGTCGTATACATTTAAGGTGCCGACGCTTAAAACTTTTACATTCTTAAGGTTTCTGGCACTCAATACTAAGTTCTTATCGCTTTCGTCTGCGGTAACAAAGAGTGCTTTTTCCTTAGCGCCCATTGCGTTTAAGTGTTTTGCAAATGCGCTTGTCTTCGGAGCGTCTAAAGCAAACTTGTCAACGACGATTAATTCTTCCTCTTGAACCTTGGAGGTTAAGACGGATTTCATCGCTAAGCGACGAACTTTCTTCGGAGTGGTGTAGCGATAGCTTCTCGGCTTAGCCGCAAAGACGATACCGCCGCCACGCCATTGGGGAGAACGGATGGAACCTTGTCTTGCACGACCGGTACCTTTTTGTCTCCAGGGCTTTCTTCCGCCACCGCGAACCTCTGCGCGAGTTTTAGCGGACTGTGTGCCTTGTCGTCTGTTGGCTAAGATGTTCTTAACTACCAAGTAGACGACGTGTTCGTTGATTTCTACATTGAAAATATCGTCTGCAAGCTCGATCGTATCGGCCGACTTACCTTCGATATCTACCATTTGGAACTTCGTCATAACTCTTGTCCTCCTCTCGCTTATTTACTGTTCTTCACAGTGGCACGGACGCGAACGAGTCCGTTCTTCGGTCCGGGAACGGCGCCCTTTACTAAAAGGAAATTATTTTCTGCATCGACGCGGACGATCTCGAGGTTTTGAACGGTTACACGCTCATTACCCATGCGACCCATCATGCGGTGGCCCTTCCATACGCGACCGGGGAAGGATGCAGCACCCATACCACCGGGCATTCTGTGGAACTTGGAACCGTGAGTTTCGCGACCGCGACCGAAGTTGTGGCGTTTAATAATGCCTGCAGTTCCTTTACCTTTGCTGGTGCCGGTTACATCGACCTTGTCGCCCGCTTCGAATACGTCGACTTTGATCTCGTCGCCGACATTGTAATCTTCGCCGTCAGCTAAAGGGAATTCCCGAAGGACTTTCTTGTAAGCCACGCCTGCTTTGTCGTAGTGGCCTTTCAGCGGTTTGTTGACGCGTTTTTCTTTTACAGCACCACTCGCTACTTGAATCGCATCGTATCCGTCGATTTCAACGGTTTTGCGTTGAACGACGACTTGCGGTTCTACAGCGATGACCGTAACGGGAACTTGAGTTCCTTCTTCGGTAAAGATTTGGGTCATGCCGACCTTTTTACCTAATGCATATTTCATAAAATACCTCCATTACAGCGGATTGCTCAGCAATCATATAGTCCGACAGCTTACAGTTTTATCTCGATATCTACGCCTGCGGGTAGATTGAGTTTCATTAAAGAGTCCACCGTCTTTTGGTTCGGGTTCATGATGTCGATAAGACGCTTGTGCGTTCTTTGTTCGAATTGTTCCCGGCTGTCCTTGTGTTTGTGTACGGAACGAAGAATGGTGATGATTTCTTTTTCCGTGGGAAGGGGTACCGGACCCGATACGTCAGCACCGCTGGCTTTTGTCGCTTCGACAATTCTTTGAGCGGAGCTGTCTAAGAGCTCGTGGTCATAAGCTTTCAAACGAATTCTGATTTTTTGTTTTACATCTGCAGACATTAAGTCCCTCCTATTGCATTTTCCTCAAATTAAGGGAAAGAACGCCGATCAACCGATCCGGGTGTTTTCTGCACCCCATAAAAAATATGGGCGTTCCGTCGCCCAATTCCAGATTGGACATTACTAAACAATAATTCCCTTTTCCGCAAGCCTCCGATGCGAACACATCTTTGCGCCTGTTTCAAAGCCACCTATTGTGTCAACGCATGTCTTACGCATACCAGAGTATTATACATAAAAAAGAACCTGAAATCAAGGGGTTTAGGCACTTTTCAGGGATTTTTGCGGGCCGAAGCCCTTCATCCCGCATATTTACTTTGGCAACTCAGCTATAATAACCGAAAATTCTTACGATTGCAAGGCTTTTTCCAAAACTTTACATAACGGGCGGCTTATCTTTCTTTCATTGCATCTCTTTGTGATAAAATACGAATGGAAAGGACGGTGTCAATGAAACTCTTAATTTTTTTGCAAGCCCCAGGCCTCGGGGAAACACGGCGCAGCTTCTGGACAAAGTCACGAAAGTATTCGACAAATCCGTCGAGATCACCCGCTTCGATCTCTACACCATGGATTTAAAAGCTGCATCGCCTGCCGCCGCTGCCAAAAAGTGACCGATCGCTTCCACTGCGTTCACGACGACGATATGCAGGAAATTTTCGACGCGGTCCTCGAAAGCGATCTGATTCTTTTCGCCACGTCGATTTATTCCTTCTATTGTATGCCGCCCATGAAAATCGTCATGGACCGTTTGGTCTACGGCATGTGCAAGTACTACGGCGAGACCATCGGCCCCTCCCTGTGGGCGGGAAAACCCATCGCCCTTCTCTCCATCTTCGGCTATCCGGCGGAAGAGGCCTCGGATCTGTCGACCGAAGGACTCACGCGCTACACAAAGCACAACAAATTAAATTTCCTCGGCGCTTACGGCGAGCGTCAGCGTTCTTATAAGGAGCCTTTTATGAACGCGGAGGTCGAAAAAAGAGCCCGTGCCTATGCCGAAAAGCTTATGGCCTTTGGCGAGACCTTAAATTAAACGGAAGGCATGATGTTTACTATATCATCCAAAAAATCTCCTTTCCGCGCGGAAAAGGGGATTTTTATTCGATGTTTTACAGTTCGATGCCGTCTAATTGTTTGCCCGCCATGTTTGCGTAGGACAGGCTAACATTTTCCAAGGTGTAGATTTCGAAGACGTCGTCTTCCACGCTGTAACCGGCTTTCTCCAACATGGGCATGGCTTCCAGCGCGGCTTTTTTGGATTCCGGGGAAGTGATGAATTTTGCTTCGCCGGTGAGGCGCAGGGTATTCATCTTACTGTCAAGGGCGCAGAATTCCATTTTCGGATTGGCCTTCATCTGTTTGCACATTTTTTTGCGGGTGTCCGTATAAAAAGCCAATTGGCCTTCAAATTCCATGACGAAACCAATGGGGCGAACGTGGGGTTGATCCCCGTATGTGGTAGCTGCGTAAAATACTTTGGCGTTCTTTAAATACTCGATTACTTTCATTATCATTCTCCTTTGCCAGATCTTTTATCTTACGATATAATTATACCCTTAGATCAGCACGTAACAAGTACGCAATATTATTGTACTTTGTATGTTTTTTATGACTAGAGGAGTTCGTATGAGCGGATGGGTTGCCGGGGAACATCTATTGTGCCCGGTTCGTTCTTTTATAGATGTGGTAGGCGGCAAGTGGAAAATTTCAATTTATGCATTCTCTCCGACGGCACCCCCTACCGCTACAGCTACATTAAGAAACGTTTGGGGATGTAACAAATACCAGCTTTCAAAATCCCTGCAGGAACTGGATAAAGATGGCATTTTAAACCGCAAACAGTATCTGGAAATCCCGCCAAGGGTGGAATATAGCTTGACTGAAAAGGGCTTGAGTCTTATTCCTGTTATTGTCTGTATGAGAAAATGGAGTCTAGAAAGTTGCGGCGAGGAGAAAGATAAAGTCTATTGCAAGGCCTGCAAAAGTAAATAGGATTTTGTAAATCCGCTGTAGATCGATTTTTACACAGAAACAGCCACTGTGCATCGTGCACGGCGGCTGTTTTCATTATAGGAGCGGTTTTATTTTTTCTTCCAAGGCCCTCGGCTCCTTCTGCGGAGCGAAACGATCCACAACGCGGCCCTCTCTATCCACGAGGAATTTCGTAAAATTCCATTTTATCTATTCAATCCTCTATAAACCGTGTATTTTCAAGGTATATCATCTATCAAATGTTCAAACCTTATGTATTTTCCCTTGTTTTTGCCCTTATGAGCCGAAACAAGGGAAATTTTTTATTCTCCGCCGATCACCTTATCCAGCCGTCTTGCAGAAGTACGCTTCGCTTCCCTTGTAGCGTGAGCGTACGGGAAAAAGATATGTCGCCTAAGCCTGCGCTTGATATTGATATGGCAGAGCTCCGCCATGTGAAAAATCTAATGATAAAAGTACAGGATAAGGCGGTAAAAATCAAAAACTTGCAGGATAAAGTTCTGCCGCAGTTGAAACAGCAGCTTGCCGATACAAAGGGGTTTTTCAAAGGTAAGGAACGAAAAGCGTTGGAGGTGAAAATCAAAGAAACCGAAGTGGAAATTGCCGATAGGTTGGATAAAATCCCCGATACACTCAAAGCGGACGGTTATCCCGATGTACAAGTTTTTATGAGGACTTCCCGAAAAAAGGAAAGCGTTGTAGAACAGTACAACCGTGACCTTGCCGTGTGGGAATATCAAGTCAGCAGGAAACCGACAACCTCCACTAAAGAAAAGCACAGATCTCCCGAAAAGCAGAGCGTGTTAAAACATCTGCGTGAGATACAGGAACGCAACAAGCAGAAACCGCCGCAAAGACAGCATAAAAAATCTATTGACAGAGATAGCCGATAGACATTGAAAAAACGCCGTTATGGAGTTACCCATAGCGGCGGCATACATAATCATTTGCAGCTACAAAATTAACAGTTATATTTTTTCGATTTGTTTAACAAAATATAAATTCCAATCAATACCAAAATAGTGATTCCAAGTATCATATACATCGTTCTGATATTTACTTGACTTCTGAAAAAATATAGATTGCAATCAAGGGAATCTTTTAGTTTTTCAATAACCTCTGTTGGAATACCTTGATTCTGCATTTCGCTAAGCGCCCCTTGCATTGTATGATTTCGGATAAGTGATGTACCATAAGTACCCGGCAAAAATGAGATTATTTTTTGCAGCCCTTCTCCAAATGAAGAAATAGGCATATATGCACCACAAATGAAACCATAACCCGCACTGATGATTGTGCCTACCGCTGAAATTTGTCCTTGTGTTGATAAGAAAAAATTAATAATCGAAGATAATGCTGTTCCAAACAAAACAAGGAGTAAAATATCAAGAAACAAAAAGAATATATCTGCGAGCGACATATACCAACCGACAATAGCTACATAAGTAAGACAGATACCCGTTGCAGCAAAGCAAATAATAAGTGTTGAAAGCAAGGTTGCAACATAATAACTCAACGAAAGTGTAGCTGACTTTACAGGAGATATTCTTAAATCTCTTATCGTTCCATTTGCTTTATCTTGCACCATTAAAAAATTAGAACAAAAAGCAACCGTTACACACGAAACAGCAAGAATAGATGAGATAAGTTGACCGCCTACCAGTCCCTCTATTATGCTTTCTGATAGTTTTAATGAATTAGGTAAATTAGATGTAAAACTATCCCGATACACATTCCCAAGAAAAGCCACATAAAGTACAAGCAATACAGCAGGCGTTATCAAAGAGGTAAAGAACATTCCCTTATCTTTGAAAAACAATTTGATATTTCTTTTGATAAGAATGAAAGCCATACTCATTTTCCTGCACCTCCCACCAATGTTTTGCCCGTAACAGCAAGAAAAACATCGTCCATTTTTCCTTTTGTTATTTCGTAATCATCAAACAACTGCGGATTACGAATAATCAATTCAGTTGCAGCCTTTGTATCCGGTACAGAAAGGCGAAAACCGTTTCGGATTTGCTCATATTCCACATCAAGTGCTTTAATATCCTTTTCATCCACATCGTAAATTGTGATGTAATCCCCAGTATAAATATTTTTTAATTCAAGCGGAGTACCCTCTGCAGATATTTTCCCACCATCAATGATTACGACATAATCAGCTTCCGCAGCTTCTTCCATATAGTGCGTAGTTAAAAATACAGTCATATTTTCATCTTTGCGAAAACTTGATATAACATTCCAAATAAGTCGGCGTGTCTGTGGATCAAGCCCTGTTGTCGGCTCATCAAGAATAAGGATTTTAGGCTTATGAAACAAAGCCCTTGCAATATCAATTCTTCGGCGTTGTCCTCCTGATAATTTACCAACGGTGCGTTTCAATAAGTTTTCAAAATCTAATATTTTCGCCAATTCCTCAAGTCGTTTCTTAAACTCCATTCCAGTAATGCCATATAAAGCGGCACGACTTTCCAAATTATCATAAACAGAAAGGGCAGAATCCAAGACAGATGATTGAAAAACTACACCCAGTTCACGCTTAATATAGTCTATATCCTTATCTAAATCGTGTTTATCAATAAAAACGCTTCCACTGTCTTTCGATAGTTGTCCACACATGATGTTGATTGTAGTTGATTTTCCTGCCCCATTGATACCAAGAAAGGCAAATAACTCTCCTTTTTTTACACGAAAACTCAAATTCTGAACAGCGTTTACACTTCCAAAACTTTTATTAAGATTATTGATTTGAATAATATTGCTCATTCAATTTCCCCCTGTATAATCGGTTTTTATCTCGCATAGAGAGCAATCAATATAATCTTTTCCTGTTCTAATCGAACTCCAAATTAGTAGATGCAGTGCGATACCGCAAATTAAATTTGTTGTAGCATAATGAATTACCAAATTCATTATGAAAGAGAACACATCGAATCATAATTGTGGCAGGCAAAGTTTTAATTTTTGACTGCCACAATTATGACATTCTATATATTACATTTTTTACTTATAGATAATATCGGCATATGCAATTTCTCGTGCTCTTGCCTGTATCTCATTCATTCGACCAACCCACAACATCGGTTTTTCTACTTTAAGTTGTTCGGTCACGCCCTCCTTGTCAGCCATTTGCTCGACCAATCGAAATATCATTTCCGTTGCCTGTTCATCAATATCAGTAAGGTAACAGTTCAATTTTCCGCTTGTGAGAAGCGTGATGTTAACTGCCCGGTTATGTTCCTGTAAATAGCGTTTGTGTCGCTGCCCCCATAAGCCGATAGGCTCGTGTTCTTTTTCGGTTGGTAAAATAAGGCAAGGAATATAATAATCCCCTGCAATTCATACCAAGGACCATTGCTTTCATCCTTTTGCTTTTTTCATACCCTATAATTTCCCCCCCACGCAAAAAACGCCCGAGACGTCTCGAGCGTTTTGTTTTTGATTTATTTTTTGATGATATAGTCGTCGCCGTCGATGGCGATTTCCAAGCAATCCCCGTCCATAATGTCTCCGGCAATGAGAGCGCGAGAGAGTTTGGTTTCGATGTGGTTTTGGATATAGCGCTTGACGGGCCGTGCGCCGTAGAGCACATTGTAAGCTTCCGATAAGATTTTATCTTTGGCTTCGTCGGTGGCGACGATGTGAATGTCTCTGTCTTCCAGGCGGCTTTCGATTTCCGCGAGATTCGTATCGATGATCCTGACAATTTCTTCCTTCAACAGGGGCTTAAAGAGGACGATCTCGTCCACACGATTTAAAAATTCCGGGCGGAAGTGTGCTTTCAATTGATCGGACACATCTTCCCGGGCTTCTTCGGTAATGGTGCCGTCACTTCCCATGCCTTCGATCAGGTCTTGAGATCCGATATTGGAGGTCATAATGATGACGGTATTTTTAAAGTCTACGGTGCGGCCTTGATTGTCGGTTAATCGACCGTCGTCCAATACTTGCAATAAGATATTGAACACGTCCGGGTGGGCTTTCTCTATTTCGTCGAAGAGGATGACAGAGTAGGGTTTTCTTCTAACGGCCTCTGTAAGCTGACCGCCTTCGTCGTATCCTACATATCCCGGAGGGGAACCTACGAGGCGAGACACACTGTGTTTTTCCATGTATTCGCTCATGTCGATGCGAACCATGTTCCGCTCGTCGTCGAAGAGGGCTTCGGTTAGAGCTTTCGCCGTTTCCGTCTTTCCGACACCGGTAGGGCCTAAGAATATAAAGCTTCCGATGGGGCGGTTTTCCGCCTTAAGACCGGCTCTTGCACGGAGTACGGCATCGGATACGGCTTGCGTCGCCTCGTCTTGACCGATCACGCGCTCTTTTAAGATTTCGTCTAAGTGGAGAAGTTTTTCTCTTTCCGTTTCGGCGAGCTTTGTTACGGGAATCCCCGTCCATTTGCTCACGACGGCAGCGATTTCTTCTTCGCTTACTTCTTCTTTTATAAGCTTACCTTCCCCTTTTTCCTTCTCTTGTTCCCGTTTAAGTTTTTCTTCAAGCTCGGGAAGTTTGCCGTATTTCAAAGCGGAAAGTTTTTCCAGATCGTATTTTCTCTCGGCTTCTTCGATTTCGTGACGTACGCGATCGATGGCTTCTTTTAAGTTCTTTTCCCCTTCAAGCTCCTTCTTTTCCGATTCCCAACGGGCGATAAGAGCGTCGTAGTGGGCCTTTTCCTCGGCCAATTCTCCTTCCAGGATTTCGAGACGCTTTTTCGATGCGTCGTCAGTTTCTTTTTTAAGAGCTTCCCTCTCGATTTCAAGTTGAAGAATACGCCGTCTGATTTCGTCGATTTCCGTCGGCATGGATTCAATCTCCGTACGCACCATGGCGCAGGCTTCGTCCATTAGGTCGATGGCCTTATCCGGCAGGAAGCGATCGGTAATGTAGCGATCACTTAATACCGCCGATTGGATGACGGCGCCGTCGGAGATGCGAATACCGTGATAGATTTCGTATTTTTCCTTTAAGCCCCTTAAAATGGAAATCGTATCTTCCACCGTAGGTTCGTTTACCTGTACTTTTTGGAAGCGACGTTCCAATGCCGGATCTTTTTCGATGTATTTACGATACTCATCGAGGGTGGTGGCACCGATGGTACGCAGTTCCCCTCTCGCGAGCATGGGCTTTAAAAGATTGCCCGCATCCATTGCCCCTTCGCTCTTTCCGGCGCCGACGATGTTGTGAAGCTCGTCGATAAACATAATGATCTCGCCGTCGGAGCTCTTCACTTCATTTAAGACAGCTTTAAGTCGCTCTTCAAATTCACCGCGGTATTTGGCGCCTGCGATTAACGCGCCCATATCTAAGGAAAAGACGGTTTTGTTTTTAAGTCCGTCAGGCACATCTCCTGCGATAATCCGTTGGGCCAAACCTTCTACAATGGCGGTCTTCCCGACGCCGGGTTCGCCGATTAAAACAGGATTGTTCTTCGTGCGGCGGCTCAAAATGCGAATCACATGGCGCACTTCGCCGTCGCGGCCGATGACCGGGTCCATTTTCCCCTCCGCCGCGTCGGCGGTCAGGTCTCTGCCGTATTTCGTAAGGGCTTCGTAGGTGTCTTCCGGATTGTCGCTGGTGACTTTTTGATTGCCGCGTATTTCCTTCAGAGCGCCCATAAAACTCTTCTCGTCGATATTAAATTCTTTTAAAATACGCTTATTGTTGACCCCGTCGCCTTTGATCATGGCGAGGTAGAGGTGTTCCACGCTTACATAACTGTCGCCGAGGCGCTTCGCCTCTTTTAGAGCGTCAGTTAAGACGCCGTTCATGGCCGAGGACATTCTCGGATCCGCTCCCGTTTGACGGGAGAGGCGATTGATTTCACGATCCACGGCATTTTCCACATCTCGCGGATCGATTTCCATATAATTTAGTACCTTGGGAATAAGCCCCTCATTGTCCGATAAAAGGGCTTTATTTAAGTGAAGCACATCCACTTGAGGATTCCCGTAATCTTGTGCCAATCGTTGGGCCGTTTCTAAAGCGGCCATGCTTTTTTGAGTAAATTGATCGATTTTCATAGGCACTCCTTTCTTTATTAAACCTGATTTATTTTTTTATTAATGTTTATAGTTTTCGCCCATGGCCTTGTATTGCGCCTCTTCTTCGGCGCTCAAAGACGTAGGATTGATAATATTAAATTGAATGTAGGCATCGCCTTCACGTTTTTTTAGATCTTTAAAGCCTTTTTTAGCTAAGCGCAGCTTGGAGCCGCCTTTCATTTTTTCCGGTACCTTGACGCGGAGCTTTCCGGCGGGAAGTTCCACCTCGACACGATCGCCGAAATAAGCTTCCCAGGGATAGATGTCCTTTTGAACGGTAAGGTCCAGCCCGTCCATCGTCGTTCCCTTCGGAAGATTAATGTGGATCCTAAAGAGAATATCTCCGTCCACGCCGAATTTATCCCCTCGCACTTTGACCTTCTTACCTTCCGTAATGCCGGCGGGTACTTTTACGAGCACATCCACCGGTTGATTATTGACGGTTAAGCTCACATTTCGATTCACGCCTTTATAGGCGTCTTCAAGAGAAATGGTGAGATCGGTGTTGTACTGCGTGCGCGCAGCACGGCCACCGCCGCCGCTCGCTCCTCCGCTGAAGCCGCCAAAAATGTCAGACATATTAAAGCTTCGACTTCTCCTCTTGCCGCCTCCTGCAGATGATGCGCCGCCGAAGAACATATCGAAGAAATCACTGAAATCTCCTCCGCCTCCGGTGGTGTAAGAGTAGCCGTATTGAGACGGATCGAAATTCATGCCGCCTGTAAAGTTCCCGCTGCTTCCGAATGTATCGTAGGTCTTTCGTTTTTCAGGATCGGAGAGGACTTCGTAGGCTTCGTTTATTTCTTTAAATTTTTCTTGAGCCTGCTTATCGTCCGGGTGTAGGTCCGGGTGATATTGCTTTGCTAGTTTTCGATAGGCTTTTTTTATCGTCTTATCATCGGCATCTTTATCGATACCCAACACTTTATAATAATCTTTGTATTCCATACATCACCTCAACCTGTTGACTTTCTTTGACCTTACTTTCATTATACCAGCTCAATCCTAAATTGCAAGCTTTTTCTGACTATCTTTGACTACTGATTTATAATTTTATTTCTCAATTGAAACGCAAAAAAAGCCCGCTGTCGCAGGCTCATTTTTTAGAAGCGTTCTACATGTTGAACGAAAGCGTCGACGAAGCTTTGTAAAAATTCCTTCGTTTCCTCTACCATTTCTCCTTTTTCATCGAAGAGATCCGCTACGTTGGCAAGATACACTTCCGGCTGTTGTAAGGGAATAATATTGGTAAAGATAAAATTTTGGCGCAAGGCCATGTTTCCCTCCATGCCACCGGAGGTTCCGATAGAAGCACTTGCTACAGCTGCAGGTTTTCCGTTCCATTTGCTTGCGCCATAGGGTCTGCTCCCTACGTCGATGGCATTTTTAATTGCCGGGGGTACGGAGCGATTATATTCCGGTGTAAAGAAGATGAAGCCGTCCGACGCCTCTACCTTTTCTCTGAAGGGTGCGTAGCTTGCAGGCTCCATACCAGGTGCCTCGAAATCTTCATTGTATAGAGGAAGATCACCGATTTCGATAAAGTTCGCTTCATATCCTTCAGGGAACATCCCCTTTATAACTTGGGCAACTTTACGATTCCAGGATTCCTTGCGCAAAGACCCCACGATTAAACCTATTTTTTTCATTTATCTTCATCCTTTCGGCTGTTAATTTATCCTTACAAAATATATAGCCGAAAAAATAAAAACTAAACATCAGCGATCCACGTAGCGCTTCAGGTCCCGCTCGATATCCCGCTTTTTAATGGTCTCCCGTTTATCATGGAGTTTTTTACCTTTCGCCTCGGCGATGGAGAGCTTTACCTTCCCGCGACTTAAATAGACGCTTAAAGGCACAATGGTATAGCCCTCCTGATCCCGAGCTTTTTGCAGTTTCAAAATCTCCCGCTTGTGCATTAAGAGCTTCCGCTTGCGAAGGGGATCGGTGTTGAAGCGATTCCCCTGCTCATAAGGAGAGATGTGCATGCCCTCGATGAAGATCTCGCCATTCTCAATGGAGCAGTAAGCTTCTTTAAGGTTCACGCTGCCTTGGCGCATACTCTTTACTTCCGTCCCCTTCAAGGCGATGCCCGCCTCATAGGTTTCCTCAATGAAGTACTCGTGGCGTGCCTTACGATTGGTGGCCAATGTGCCGGGATTTGTCTTTTTATTTTTCGCCATGGTCTTCATCACCTTCCATTTGGAAATCGATGCGTCCCAATATGGGATCGGCCCCTACGACAACGATGCGCACAGGGTCTCCCATGTGGATGGTCTTTTGTGTCCTTTCGCCGATAGCCACGTAGTTTTCCTCATCGAAGCGATAAAAATCATCCATAGAGGCGTAGCCCACAAGACCTTCCACCGTATTGTCCAGTTCGCAGAAAATACCGAAGGAGGTAATCCCCGATACCTTCGCGTCGTAATGTTCGCCGATATGATCGTACATATACTGCGCCATCTTCACGTCCACTACCTTGCGCTCCGCTTCCTGAGCAATTTTTTCCGTTGAGGAAATATGATCGGCAATGTCGCCAAAAGTGGATTTATACTCCTCGATCAATTGCTGATTCAGCTCGTGACGGAGATCTTCTTTAATGACGCGATGAATGGTAAGGTCGGCGTAGCGGCGAATGGGCGAGGTAAAGTGTGAGTAGTATTCCGCCGCAAGGCCGAAGTGCATATAGCGTTCGTCGCTGTAGCGGGCCTTTTGCATACTTCTGAGCACCATGGTCTGCACCAGACTTTCCTCATCTTTTCCCTCTACTTTTTGCGTGAGCTCTTGAATATCCTTCGGCGTAATATCTTTCGTAAGATCCAGGTGATAGCCGAAAGGTCGGATGACGGAGTTTAAAAGCTCCAATTTTTCCGCCGTAGGCTCTTCGTGAACACGGTAGAGGAAAGGAAGCTTCTTTTTCGAATACTCTTCGCTTACCAGTTCATTAGCGAGGAGCATAAATTCCTCGATCAACTGATTAGCTTCTCGCTGATCGGACACAGTGATCTTAATGGGATGCCCCTCATCGTCCAACTCGATATAAGGTTCTTTAAATGAAAAGTCGATATTGCCTCGATGATCCCGCATCTTCTTGCGGTTCTTGGCGATGGTATTTAGAATCGTAAGTTCTTCTGTTAAATCCCTCAGGGAATCGTCCACGCGAAGCCCTTCTAAAAAGTCGCTGACATCGGTGTAGACCAATCGCCGGTCACTATTGATCACCGTCTCCATAATGCTATGGCCGTATACCTTCCCCTTGTCGTCTAATTCCACAACGACACTTAAGCACAGACGGTCCACTCCTTCGTTTAAAGAGCAGATGCCGTTTGAAAGTTCTTGGGGAAGCATGGGGAGCACTTCATTGATTAAGTAAACGCTGTTGCCCCGTTGATAGGCCTCTTCATCCAGGGCACTTCCCGCCTCTACATATTCCGCCACATCGGCGATGTGGATGCCGATTTGATAGTGGCCTCCCGGAAGCTTTTCAACCGACAAAGCGTCGTCGAAGTCTTTACTGTCGGCGCCGTCGATGGTAAAGGTGGTGGCGGAGCGGAAATCTTCCCGCTTTTGAGCGACTTCCTTACTTACTTCCCGAGGCATGCGCCTAGCCTCGTCGAGAACTTCTTTCGGAAATTCCAGATCTAGGCCCATGGCGTAGGCAATGCTTAAAATATCCACGCCCTTTTCGTCGGGATAGCCCAAAACTTCTACAATTTTTCCCTCGGCTTTTTTGTCGTCGGAGGGAAAGCGCTCGATATCCACGACAACCTTCTGTCCGGATTTCGCACCATTTTTAGAGCGACTGGGGATAAAGATATCTTCTGATATCTTTTTTTCATCGGGCATGACGAAGCCGAATTTCCCCGCATCGTCGTAAACGCCGACGACACGCTCGTTGCTTCTGTCTAAAACCGCAACGACGCGGCCCTCTTCTCCTTTCGAAGGATCCTTCGGCGCAATTTCCTTTACGAGGACGCGGTCATTATGCATGGCGGAATTGATCTTGGTGCGGTGAATGTAAAGATCGTCCTGATCCTCGTCATCGGCGACGAAAAATCCGAATCCTTTTTCATTCCCCTGTAAACGCCCCACCATAAGCCCTTCGTTTTTACTGGAATGATAGCGGCTTTCCTCGTCGCGATAAAGACTCCCGTCTTTTATCATTTCCTTCAAAAGCATCTTCATTTCCTTTTGTAAATTCGGATTGACTTGAAGCGCCTTGAAAAGAGTGCGCTCGGAAAGGGGGCCCTCCTTTTCAATTGTTTCTAACACACGTTCGCGTATGGTCATGCGACCTCCTTCATGTTCTTAAAGTTTACTCCCGTATCCGGTCTTGGAAAACAAATTGGACTCGTAGCTGTACATATTTTCCCCGCGCTCGCCGGCACGAGTTTCTCCGTATTCAATGACCCGACCGAGAAGCTCGCTAAAGGAAATACCGAGAGGTTCCCAGAGGTAAAATCCCATGGAGCCGGGTAAAGTGTTGATCTCATTGACAACTGTACCCGATTCGGTTACGAGAAAATCAATTCGGGCAGTGCCGCAGGCATCGATGGCGGTAAAAGCCTTCTTCGCTAACTCTTCAATTTCCTTCTTTAAATCTTCATCTACATCGGCCGGGCAGTTGCGGGCATTGCCTTCTTTGGACCCGCCGGTTTTTTTATTGCCGCTTACATATTTGTCTTCAAAGCTTAAGAGTTCTTTCCACCCCAGAGGTTCTTCCAAGGCAGATGTCATCACATCCCCTGCATAGCCTAAAACCGCACAGTTAATTTCTCTCGGGTTTTCCGCCGCCTCTTCCACTAAAATCTTGCGATCGTATTGGCAGGCGAGATCCATGGCCTCATCTAATTCGGAAGCGTCCTTTACTTTGCTGATGCCAATGGAGGATCCCAGGTTCACAGGCTTTACAAACACGGGGTAGCCGATTTTTTCAACGGCATCTCGCACTCTGTCCTTGTCCTCTTGCCACTCTCTGCGGTAAAAAGCTTCCCCGTTCATCACGGGAATGCCGTGGGAGCGGAACACATCTTTCATAATCTTCTTATCCATGCCTACGGCGGCGGATAAGGTGGAGCAGCCGATATAGGGAATGTTCAGCGTGTCGAAGTAGCCTTGAATGGAGCCGTCTTCGCCGAAGGTACCGTGAAGGGCCGTAAAGACCATGTCCACATCGGCGTAAATCGCTTCTTTTTCTCCGCCTTTAGAAAAGAGACCGCCCTTTTCTTCCACTTTATGGTAAAGCTTGCAGTCGTTAATATCCGCTTTGAAATAGACATCGTAGGTGCCGGAGAAATCGCCGGATTTAAAGGTTTTGAAATTCTTTAAATTCTCTCCGCCTAAAAAACGTCCGTCTTTCGTTACATAGACCGGCACGGCGTCGTATTTCGTCTTATCCAGATTTTCAATAACCTGCATCCCGGTAATAACACTTACCTCGTGTTCCACACTCCGTCCACCGAAAAATACAGCAATAGTTTTCATTCTTAATCCTCCCAGATCATTAGTCGTTGTTTATTTTAACATAATCTTTTCTATATGGCTCGCGCTAATACTGCAAAGAAAGGAGCGAACCTATTGTTCGCTCCTTCCTCTAATCTTCATCATAGCTGTCCGGCAGGTCGTTTTCGAAAAGTACCACATCTCCGGGGACGGCAATATGTCCTAAAGATGCCGTAGCCTCATCTAAGTTTTTGGCGACGATCATTTTGTCGGATGCAAAGCCCGCTTCCAGCAAGCCCTTTTGAATGGGTTCCGTACGCTTCGGCCCTACGAGAATCGCATAGTCCACGACACCTGCCATTTCCTTGCCGAATTTATAATTCTCCTCTTCTTCCATATCACCGAGCTCGACCATCCCCGGCGTTACGATTATTTTCTTACCGGTTTCAAAAGCACCCAGTACATCGAGAGCCGCCCGCGCCCCTACGGGATTGGAGTTAAAGGCGTCGTCGATGACGATAATGCCTGTGCCGCCATCGACGATATTGAGGCGGTGTTCTACAGGTTCTACTTTTTTTATGCCGCGGGCTACAGCTTCGGGCTCCATGCCGAGCACATAGGCCACCGATGCGGCGGCGAGGAGATTGGAAATATTGTGCTTTCCGAGAAGCTTCGTCTCAGCACGCACTTCTCCTCCCTCTTTGAAGCCGAGGGTAAAGGAGCTGCCCCGCTCATGAACGGCAATGTCTTTGGCATAGACGTCGAGCTTGTCAATATTCTCCATACCGTAGCGAATCGTACGCTGTTTCGTCTTATCCGCCAAAGGTTTGACATAGTCGTTATCGTAGTTAAAAATGGCCACATCCTGATCGGCCAGGGCCTCGATCAATTCATACTTTGTCTTTTGAATGTTTTCGATGGTCTTGAAAAGATGCATATGGGTAGGCCCGATAGCCGTAATAATACCGATAGAGGGCTGTACGAGCTCCGCCACTTCCGCAATTTCACCGGGAACTTTGGCGCCCAGTTCTGCGAGGAAGATTTCGTCCTCCTCGTCCAATTCATTATTAATGACCTTTGAAAGTCCCATAGGCGTGTTATAAGACGAGGGCGTGTTTTGCACGCTAAAGCCTTCTTCTAAAACCGTGGAGGTAATAAATTTCGTCGAGGTCTTACCGAAACTTCCCGTAATACCTACGACTTGCAGGCCTTGTTCTTTTAAATCGCGAATCTTTTTCTGCGCCGCATCGTAAAATCCCTGATTGATCTTCATCTCTTTCGGATAATTGATCCGATTGGCGTACATCAACACCATGTATTGATAAAAATAAACGAGCGCACAGAGAACGGCGAAGACGACCATGGAAAGATAAGGCGACTTGCCGTATAGTGCCACGGAGACAATAAAAATCAATCCGAGCGACAGACCGTTTAATTGGCGATGGACCTTGTAAAGGCGCTTCGCTCGATCGGTCATAACCAGGGGCGTTTTCTGCGATGTCGTTTGATAGCGCAAACTCTTTATTTTATCTCCGTTTGCAGAAAGCCACGCTTTGTATTCACTCTCCTCATATCCCTCTAATTGAAGCATATGGAGAGGATACAGTGCCCGTTGATTAAATACTTTATAAAGCGCCACACTGAGTAAACCGTAGATAATGATGTAAACCCAAAAGGAAGTAACTTGTTCCATAATCTCTCCTTATAAAAACGAACGCAAGACGGCGCTGAACTGTCCGAATGCATCTAAATAGCTATAATGTCCGCCTTCCAGGACCACGAGCCCCGCACCGGGGATTCTCTTCTCAAAGACCTCCGCCATATAAAGAGGCGTGGCGTCGTCCTGATCGCCCCAAATAAGGAGCGTTTCCGCCTGAATGTCTCCAAAGACCTCTTCTGTGTTTTCGTTTACTACCTTTACAAAGACCTTGCGCATAATACCGTCGGCTGCGCGGTAATCGTCGCTGCCGTGTTTTTTATAAAAGCTCTTCATAGCTTCGTCTTTATCTTTCCAGAAAAAGGCGGCGCGGTATAGCAACTTCATAAGTTTAAAAGAATATACTTTTACATAATAGGAAAGTTTTCGCTTAGGCTTCACGCCGCTTGCATCGATCAGCACGAGTCTCTTCACCTTCTCAGGATAGCGGGAAGCAAAAAGCGTAAGGGTTTTACCGCCGAAAGAATGGCCCACACAATGGGCAGATTCCACGCCGAAATAATCATACAGAGCATGAAGAAGCTCCATATACTCTTCCCCGCCGACAACCTCTGTCGGCTCGTCGCTGTCACCATGACCGTAAGCGTCATAGGCGATGACGCGGTATTTATCTTTCAACGCATTGACAATGGGCATGACCGATTCAACCATAGCACCCCAACCGTGTAAGACAAACACGATTTCCTCGCCGATTTTTGTATCCACAAGTGCGATTTGCTTTCCATTTATTTTAATATACTCTTTCTCCATTCCATCCCCCTCAACAGCTCATTATACCACAGGGCACGGAAATTATGATCCTATTCTCCGAGAGCTTTTAATAATGCTTTAATACTGTATTCTTTTTGCTTATAATATTGTGTACGATTATGAAAATTGTAGACATGTCATTTTCCTAGTGTTATGATTAAAAAAAGGATATCGTAAACTAGGAGGTAACCATGGAATTTTTATCATTAAAAGATCATGTCTATAATTTTATAGCCGAGCAGATCCGCTTGGGAAAATTAAATTCCAATGAAAAAGTAAATGAACAAGATATTTGCCAACAACTGAACATTTCCCGTACGCCGGTACGAGAAGCGCTGATTCAATTGGCTGCCGACGGATTTTTAGATTCGGCACCGCGAAGAGGTTTCCGCGTAAAACCCCTTACAAAGGAAGAAGGCGAAAATATCTACCGTATTCTCGCACCCCTCGACGCACTGGCCGCCGAGCTGGCCGCCGAAAACCTCACCCAGGAAGATTTAAACTCCATGGATGATTTAACAGAGCTTATGGGGTTCCACATTAACCGTTTCCAATTCGACGAGTACTTCGATCTTCAAGAGAGATTCCACAAAACTTATATCGAAAAATCCAATAACGAAACCCTTATCGATACCATCAATCGTCTGCAACGTCGCTTTATTCGTCAAGGCCTCGATGTCGGAGAAAATAAAGAGCTTCAACAGTTGTTAATCGAAACCAATAGACAACACTCTCATATCACCGATCTTTTCCGTGAAAATAAAATCGACGAGTTGAAGGACTACCTTATCAACACTCACTGGGAATACCACTTCTCGGAAATTGGTCATACGGCGACAGACATCTAGTAATACAGAGGCTCGCCTCTGTATTTTTTTTGGAGGAAAATTGGAGGAAAATATGACCATTTACATGAACGCCATCCAGTACGGTACACCGGAACACGACGAAGCCATTCGTCTGCGCCGGCACATTCTCTACGCTCCCTATAATGAACTCTTCGACGATGAACGCATGACATTGGATCGGGACAAAACCATTTACGGTCTTTACGACGACGAGAAACTGGTCGGCGCCCTCGTTACTTCAAAAGAAGAAGATAGAGTCCACATTCATGAAATTCTCGTAGACTACCATAAGCGCCGACAAGGACTTGGCCATCAAATGCTCAACTTCTTGGAAGCCCGTATGGAAAAAGGCGATGTACTTTCTGCATCGGGTCCTCTTTCCGCTCGTGGTTTCTTCGAACGAAACGGCTTTCAACCGAAGACAAAATATAGCGGTGTAAGCGACCGCCTGCGTATCGACTATGAGAAAAAAATCGGGAACAAAACCCGCAATCCCCTTCCCCTTTTCGTCAAAAAGCAGGAGCAACCTCTCGTTTACTTTACAATGGAGACCATGGGCTTTGAACTGATCCCCACCATTCGTAACTACTTCCCGAAGGAACAGCTCATCGTCGTCGATCTATTGCGCGATGACACCTATTGGCTCGAGCTCGCTCAGCGTGTCAAGGCGGAAACGGCAAAATATTCCATTTTAGCGCCGGAGCTTTACGGCAACCGTAATTTCCGTCCTCTGGAAGATTTCGATCTTCCCAAAGTAGCGGCGGAAGAAGTGAGGCGCATAAGTAAAACCAAGACGGCCCTCATTGTCGGCACGGAAATGCAGTTTAAATCCAACGATTATCGCGCCGCCTTCGACTCCATCGACGGCTCCCTTACCGCTATCGAAATGACATTGGAGAGAGACGACTTTAGAAGCGGTCACACTTTAGACGCCGATTTTTACACAGTCCTTGCCGCTCACCTGGATGAGCTTAAAGAAAAAAACTTCGACACCCTTCTTATTGTCGACTCCAAGCTTTCCACTCAGTCCGACGCCATTGAGAAATTCTTGGAAGAAGGATTAAAGCGACAACTTCGCCGAGTCGATGTCTTTAATCTTTTAATGACGGGGCTTCGCAAAGAACTTTTAGAAAAAAATCTACTTCGCCACGATGCCACCGAAGGCAAGCTCACGATCTTTTCAGAGACGCCAAATCGCGCCCGTGAAGCCTTGATCCTTCATCACCCGTCGGAACGCAGCGCCGACATTCAAACGATCCGATGATTCTTCTACTCCTTGTGGATTTAGACAATGCCATTGCAAAAGACGGCGAGCAGATCCTCTTCATTCCCGAAGATCTGAAACGTTTTAAGGAACGGACAGAGGGCCATATCCTCGTCATGGGTCGTAAAACCTTTGAAACTACAGGTGTTCTTCCCCATCGGGAGACATTCGTTATGACGAGGCAAGAGAAAGATTCCGAGCCCCATGTGCATTATTTTAAAGACGAGGAAGAATTGGACAGTCTCATTAAAAAATTTCCCGAGAGGAAAGTATTTCTTGTCGGCGGTGCCGGCGTGGTAAAAAGCCTTTGGCACCGTATAGAAGAAGCCTACCTCACCCGCGTGGACGTCCACACGGGTGGCGAAAAGCGAATCCCTTCTTTGGAAGATGAATTCGCACTGAAAGAAGATAAACCTTTTACAGAAAAAGCGAGAGAAGAACATTGGATAAGAAAAGAAAGCTCTTTTTAGATATAGCGTCTAAAAAGAGCTTTTTTGATTAGAAAAAAAATTTTGCTCTCTTTCAACAATTGTTTTAAAACGGTTTTACACAACCAGGAAACTTAGTCGCGGGGAAGGGGGAAAGGGCTCAGAGGCAAAGGCCGCAGTTTCCCCCTTCCCCGCACCCCAACTCCCTTTCCGGCCGGCTTTTTAATGGGAAGAAAATGCCTACGGCATTTTCTCCATCTTATGCCCTTCAAGCGAAGGTTACCTTTTTCATTTATGCAAATCTGATCGCATACATTTTACGGGCGTGCAGGGCACGCCCCTACATTGGGATCCATCCGTAGCGTTTGATTTTGAATCGGACTCATTGCTTCTTTTTATATTTTATGTTTCACCTACGGAGTGCATCGTTTCGTAGGGGCGAGCCTGCTCGCCCGCCAGACGAGATCGACGATGTTTGCCGACTTACAAGGAATTGTTCCGCGACACAGCCCAACAGGAATCGAAGCCCGTTAGGGCTTCGAACTGCTAAAAAGCGTTAGGATGGAAAGGATTGGGGCCCGGGGAAAGGAAAGATGCGAATCCGGGCGCCCTATTCCTTTCCCCGGAAAATCTTAGTATGAATGATTGCTTTCGAAGAGACATTTATTCCGCAAAAAAACTATCTGAAAAAATCCTCCATTAAAAAAGAGTCGATTTTCATCGACTCTTTTCTTAATATCTTATTTTGCCGCTTCAACGGGATATTGTGCTTCCAACCAAGCGCCGATTCCGCCGGGATGACGAACAACATTGGTGAAGCCTTCTTCTTGGGCGATAAGTGCGCCGACGTGAGAGCGTTCACAGCCTACAAAACCGCAGTAAAGAACGATTTCTTTTGCCTTATCGTCGCCGAGTGCTTTGACAAAAGCTTCACGCTGTTCCGGAGTAACTTCTTCCATGGTTACGGGAAGTTCTGCATTTAATGCGCCGGGGATGTGGTTCTTGTCATAAGATTTGGCGGGCATGGTGTCAATAAGTACCATGTCTTCTTTAGCGTCGACTTTTTTCTTTAAGTCTTCAGTGTTGATCATTTGGTACTTACCTTCTTCTACAGCTTTTACGAGTTTCATGGAAGCCATTTCAATTTCAACTTCGCTGCCGTCTCTCGAGGTGCCGGGAAGATCTTTCATTTCGACCTTCGGAGCTTCTCCGCCTTCACTTGCAGCATTGTTAGCTGCTTGATTGTTACCGCCGTTGCCGCAACCTACGAGTAAAAGAGCGGACAGTGCGGTAACCGCAAATACTTTACCTAATTTCATAAATGTACCTCCTTGTATTATTTAAAGAATATCATTTTAAAAAGATCTTGTAAATCGATTTCCTCGAAATTTTAAAAGTTTTCAGAAAATACTCACATAAGCATTAACAATCAACAGTGTGATTTTATCATTTTATTCGGCGAAAGAATGAAGTATACTTAATCTTAAGAAGTTTTACATCAATAAAGGAGGTTCTCTTGAAAGATATATCCGTACGGGAGCTGGTGTTCACAGCTCTTTTCATCGCCTTGGTGTACGTTTTCACCTGGCTCGTAAAAATCCAACTGCCCTTCGCCCCGAATGGCGGCCTCATTCACTTGGGCAATGTTCCCTTTTTCTTAGCCTGCATCTTCTTCGGCAAGCGCACCGGCATGCTTTCAGGTGCCATCGGCCTGGGCCTGTTTGATCTTACCAGCGGATGGGTGTTATGGTCGCCCATGACGGTAATTTCCGCCCTCATTATGGGGTATATTTTGGCCACATTTAATTTCAACAAATTCAACCTTCGAAATTATTCTATTTCCATTATACTCGCCACCATCGTCAAAATTCTTACTTACTATATCGGCGAGGCCATTATGTTCGGCTCCCTCGTAGCGCCCCTGGCCTCCATACCGGGAAACATAATTCAAATTATCGTCTCCGCTATTATCGTAGGCGTCCTCGTAAAGCCCATGGCGCGAGTCATGAAAAACATCACCATTTAAATAACGGCAAGGGATTTTTCCCTCGCCGTTTTTTATTTGCTTTCAGCTTTATATCCCGCTTCGAGCCACGCATCGATTCCGCCCGGATGGCGCAATACATTGGTGAAGCCTTCTTCTTTGGCGATAAGCGCACCCACATGGGAGCGGTAGCAACTTACCCGTCCGCAATAAATGATCACCGGTTTATTCTTGTCTTCGCCGAGAGCCTTTACAAAAGCTCTACGACGTTCGGGATCCACTTCTTCCATTTTCCCGGGAAGTACCGCACCGACGGCACCGGGAATGTGATTTTTGTGATAGGAATCTTCCGGCATGGTGTCGATAATTACCATGTCTTCCCCTGCGTCTAATTTCTTTTTAATGTCTTCTGTAGAAATCAGATCATATCCTCCACTTGCCGTATCCTTTACTAAATTCATGGCCGCCTCTTCCGCCGCAAGCTCGCTATGAGGTTTCACATCGGCCGGTACACTACAAGATCCGCCGCCACCCATTAGAGTGAAAGTGGAGAGGGTGGACATTTTTATTAATTTCGAAAGTTTCATAGATAATCTCCTTTTCATCGAATGAGATCTTCAATCAACTTATATATACCCAAGAGATTCAGATCGTGTATTGGTTTCTTCTTTTTAATATTAAATGTCTATTTATATTTTCTATTTCATAAGTTTATAAATTCTGATTCCACGCAATAAAAAAACGACACCGAAGTGCCGCTTTCATTATTTTTTCGGCCCTAAATACCGATTGTCGCCAAAGGCCGGGAAGAGGGCGAGGACGGGGAAGAATGCCCCGATGATCGAAAGCCCCATACCGCAACCGAAGCACCGCATGATCTGATAGTTCAATGCCAGTGCGTAGAATATATTGACGATAGGAATGAACGCAAGTAGCCCGTAGAGGTAGCTTCCGTAGGCGATCTTTGAAAGGACGAAGAGGTTTACTACAGGAATAATCGATAAGATTCCCGAGAAACCCGCCTTTTCAAATAATTTCCACCACCCGACGATGCAGATGATGTAGACGATCCCGCCGAACAGTGTCGTGTTCCCCGACGAAAGATAGTTGTAAAATTCTTGTGCTGTGTGTTCCATAGACACCTCTTCTGTGATTTTTTAATTTCATTCTGATTTCAACAGTGTATGACAGAGGAGAACCTCTGTCAATTCACTTACAGGTTTTCCTTAATCACATCTGCCAGTAGGCGACGTTCTTTGATTTCCACACCGTCTATTGATTTTCGCTGATTCATTGGTGGCGTGTAAATAGTTTTAAAGCCCATACGCGCCGCCTCTTTTATACGGGATTCCATGCCGGGGATCACTTTCAGTTCTCCCGTAAGGCCCACGTCCCCGATAAAAAGAGTGTTGCGATCGATGGGTTTATTCTTGAAGGCCGAGGCCATGCTCATAAGGGCTGCCAGATTACACGCCCCCTCTTTGAGCCTGAGGTTTCCCGTAGTCTTCACCACAACATTTTTGTCGTAAAGGGAGAGTCTCCCCCGCTCCTCTAAAATGGAAAGCAACACACCGAGCTGTTCTCTTCTGAAACATTCGCTGATGCGCTCAGGATAGGGGGTGAAACTTTTACTCACCAAGCTTTCGATCTCCACGATGATGCTTCGTGTTCCTTCCCGCACGATGCACATGGCGCTTCCCGGCACTTCACTTCCCGCTTCTCTCTTGGTCATAAAGTGGGCGGAGGGATTGTCGATGGAGACCATGCCCCGTTCCGTCATTTGGAAAAAACCCATTTCCCCGGTGGATCCGAAGCGATTTTTCGTCGCCTGTAAAATGCGAAGCTCTTCCCGCATCTCGTCGTCGATATAGAGCACCGTATCCACCAAGTGCTCCAGAGCCCGCACCCCTGCCAGGGAATCCTGTTTCGTCAACTGGCCGACGATAAAGACGGCGCGGGGCTTTTTAGAACTTTTGGCGTAATCCACCAGGCGATTGGCGCATTCCATGGTCTGGGTGGGCGTGCCCGCCCGAGCCGTAAATTCATCTAAAGTAAAGGTCTGAATACTGTCCAGAATGATCACGTCGGCATCCACCGATTCGATCCAGTGGCTCACATCGTCCATGGAGGTGCCGGAGTAGATCCAAATATTATCGGAAATCGCATCGGCAATCCGCTCGGCACGCATTTTAATCTGCGTCTCGCTCTCCTCTCCGGAGGCGTAGAGCACGTGAAGATCCTCCACCGCAAGGGCATTGGCGATTTGAAAGAGGAGGGTGGATTTCCCCGCGCCCGGTTTGGCGGCGAGTATGCTCACCCCGTCTTCTACAATCCCGCCGCCCATAACCCGGTCGAACTCCTCCATGCCGCTTAAAAGTCGCTTTTTCGCCTCGCCGGAAACATCTTTTAAGCGCTTGGCGGGTTTGGAGCTTCCTTGAGGTTTCCCGGGCTTGGATTTCGCATCCACCACTTCTTCAAACGTGTTCCACTGGCCGCAGTTGGGGCATTTGCTGAAATAGCCGGAGCTTTTGTATCCGCATTCCCGGCATTCATAGCCCTTACCCTTCATGAACCGATACCGCCTCTTTCGGCGCGCCACTTGTAAAGATGAGCTCGCCGTCTTCAACGCCTATGTGAATGGCGTCTTCTTTCGCCACATGGCCCATTAAGATTTCATCGGCCAAGCGATCCTCTATATTTTTCCTGATGGAACGAATTAAGGGTCGGGCGCCGTATTCTTCGTCGAAGCCCTCTTCACCTATATAATCGATAACGTCTTCAGAGAAGTCCACTGCAAATTCGCTCGCTTCCAGTCGCTCTTGAAGATCGCGGAGCATAAGTTTGACGATTTCTCGTACCTGTTCTTTTTCCAAATACTTAAACACGATGATCTCATCGATACGGTTTAAGAATTCCGGACGGAAAGTATCTTTCAGTTTTTCCTGAATGGTTTCCACCATTTTATCGTAGCCCTCGGCAGCCGCCTTATCCGGCGCACCGAAGCCCATGGTATTTTGCTTTTTAAGAAGAGTAGCTCCCACATTGCTTGTCATAATCAGCACTGTGTTTTTAAAGTCTACGGTTCTTCCCTGTCCGTCGGTCAGTCGGCCGTCGTCTAAGATTTGCAGAAGCATATTAAAGACATCCGGGTGGGCCTTTTCAATTTCGTCGAAGAGTACGACGGAATAGGGCTTTCTACGCACAGCTTCTGTGAGCTGACCGCCTTCATCGTAACCGACATATCCCGGGGGAGAACCTACAAGCCTGGAGACGCTATGTTTTTCCATATACTCACTCATGTCAATGCGAATCATGGCGTCGTCGTCGCCGAAAAGGCTCTTGGCGAGACTCTTTGCGAGATAGGTCTTCCCGACCCCGGTAGGCCCTACAAAAATAAAGCTTCCGATAGGTTTATCCGGGCTCTTTAAGCCTACCCGTGCCCGTTTAATAGCTCGAGCCACTGATTCCACCGCTTGAGACTGACCGATAACTTCTTCATTTAAGTCGCTTTCAAGTTGCACCAGTCGCTCACTCTCTTCAGCGTTCATGGTGGTGACGGGGACACCGCTCCATTTGCTTACGATCTCGGCGATTTCTTCTTCCGTTACGATCATGTTTTGAGCGTGTTTTTCCCTGTCCCAATGTTTCTTTTCGTCGGCGAGGGCTTCTTTTAAATTCTTTTCCTCGTCCCGAAGCTTTGCCGCTTCCTCGAAGTTTTGGGCGTTTACCGCCTCTTCCTTCTCCTTGGAGAGCTTGTTCAGCTTGTCTTCCAATTCCTTCAGGGCATTGGGGCTGTTGAAGTTTTCCACACGAAGTTTGCTTGCCGCTTCATCGATTAAGTCGATGGCCTTGTCAGGTAAGAAACGATCGTTGATATAGCGGTGGGAAAGCTCCGCCGCCGCTACGAGGGCTTCATCGGTAATCTTTACATTGTGGTGGGCTTCGTATTTATCCCGCACACCCTTTAAAATTTGAATGGCGTCTTCTACAGAAGGCTCTTCCACCATAATGGGCATGAGCCGACGCTCGAAGGCCGTATCCTTTTCGATATGCTTGCGGTATTCGTCGATGGTGGTAGCACCGATGATTTGCAAATCTCCCTTGGTGAGAGAGGGCTTTAGAATGTTCGATGCGTCCATGGCCCCTTCCGCGCCGCCGGCGCCGATGACCACATGAATTTCATCGATAAATAAAATCACATCTTCCCGATGTTCAACCTCGGCGATTACATCTTTCAAACGCTCTTCGAAGTCTCCTCGGTATTTGGCTCCGGCGATTAATGCGGACACATCCAGTGTATATATCTGTTTGTCTTTAATAATCTCCGGTACATCCCCTTCGACGATGCGCTGAGCCAAGCCTTCGGCGATAGCGGTTTTACCGACCCCAGGCTCCCCGATTAAAACGGGATTGTTCTTCGTGCGGCGCACGAGGACTTGAATGATACGCTCGATTTCGTCTTTTCTGCCGATTACCGGGTCGATCTTACCCTGTTCCGCCCGTTCGTTGAGATTGTAGCCGAATTCTTCGAGGGCCGACTCATCTTCCAGTTCGTCCAGATCCTCTCCGCCTCCGTCGACTCTCTTAATGGCCATAAAAATGCTGCGCTCTAAAGTTTCTACATCGATACCTAAATTGCGCAGTGCCAAGACGGCGACGCCCTTTCCCTCTCTTAAAATCGCCAAGAGAAGATGTTCCGTGCCGATATAGTTGTGGCCCAGTTCATTTGCGATCTCAAGCGCCAGCTCAAAGATTTTTTTCGTACGGGGGGTGTAGGTGAGGGTGGTGACGGTCTTCTCTTCCGCCGCCACGATCTCCGCAATGGCCTCTCTCGCCCGCTCGTAATTGACTCCGACCTGCATTAAAATACTCGATGCACCGCCGGGTTCTTTTAAAATACCGAGCAGAATATGCTCACTTCCTATATATGAATGGCCTTGTTCCCTGGCCTCCGACTGGGCGAAGACCATGGCACGTTGACTTTTTTCGGTGAATTTTCCGAACATTGCCATTAAAATACCTCCTTTATTAATTGACGCACCTTATTGGCGCGGTAAATATTGCTGCTCCTCTCATCGAGGAAACTGCCCCTTTCCATCTGAAGATGGGCTTTTCCAAGGGAAATCATGAGATCATAGAGATCGAAATCTTTTTTCGGCGAGAGCACGGAAAGCTCAATGCCGAGTTTCATATGGCTTAAATGGAGCATGGCTTCTTCATAACTCATGATCCGCGCATTGCGGAGCACGCCGTAACTGCGCCGCGCCATGTCCTCCAGCTCGATTAAGTGATCGAGATACATTTCCTTGCGCTTTATACGCTCCAGGGCCGCCACTTCCGCCGTAATGGATTTGGCGCGCTTTAAAAATTCTTCTTCGCTGAGGCCCAGTGTGCGCTCGTTTGAAATTTGGTACACATGGCCTACGATTTTGGAGCCTTCGCCTCGCATGCCTCTCAGTACAAAGCCCATGCGCGCAATGGAGCGTTCCAGCCGTTCCATGCCAAGAGTATCCAAGGCCGGCAAGTGCATCATGCAGCCGGCGCGGAGCCCCGTGCCCACATTGGTGGGGCAGGCGGTTAAATAGCCGAGTTTGTTGTCGAAAGACACGGGAAGTTCATCTTCTATGGCCCGTGCAATCTCTTTCATCCGTTCGTATTCTTCATCGAGGAAAAAGCCTTTGCGCATATCTTGCATGCGCAAATGATCTTCTTCCATGACCATAATGGTTTCGCCGCCTTCGCCGATAAAATAGCCGGCCTGATCTTTATTTTTCATCAACTGCATGCTGATGCGATTTTCTTCCAAATCGTAAAGGCTCTTTAAAGGTTTAACATCGGCTAAAGGATAGAAGGTCCAGAAATCGTCGCGCCCATGAAGCACGTCGATAATTTTATCCGTAAGTTCCCGGGCTTCTTCATCACTTAAATGACCGGGATAACCGTAGCCTTTAATATTCCGCGCCAGGCGAATCCTTGAGGTGAGGAGAATTTGATCATCCTTCATGGCCCACCTCCAGCGCCTTTAAATCGTCCCGCAAAAGAGCGGCGTCTTCGTAGCGCTCCTCGGCCACGGCGCGATCCAATTCTTTTTGGAGCTCCGCCTGCTTTTGATTAAGGGCCCTTTCCTCGCGAAAAGCTTTCGGCGCCTCCCCTACGTGTTCCTTTGCGCCTTGAATTCGCGGAAGCACCTTCTCCAGTTCTTCTGCGAAGGTTTCATAACATTGATCACAGCCGAACATTCCCGTCTTCCGAACCTTGGAAAGACTCGTGTGGCAATGGGGGCAGGTGCGGTCCTCTCCCGAATCTGCGCTTCCCTGAAACATGGATAAAAGCTCCTGCATCACCGATTGAATATCGAGGGGCGGCAATTGTACCACGGGGAATTGCTCCTTAATGAGCGATTGGAAACAGGAACTGCATACATGTTGCTCCTTCGTTTCATCGTTTTCGATGGTGGTAAAGGTAATGGTCGCTTCATTTTCGTGGCAGTGTTCACAGCGCATAGGTCACCTCCTTAGGCAAAAATACCGAGCAGGACGTTTTGAAGCATCTCCGCCCGAACGGCGTTGCGTTCGTCCCCTGCGCCGGCGAGGGCGCGGTCACTCATGGCAATGGCGAGAAGATGGCCTTCCCGCTCCGAAAGATACCCGCTCTCTTCTAAAGATTTTAAAAGACGATTGGCATGGGACTGTGTAATACTCGTACCCACTTCCTCGTTTAAAAGATCAAAATATTGTTTTTCGTCATTCAGTTCCACCTTCACGATGCGAATAAAGCCGCCGCCTCCCCTGCGGGATTCGACGAAAAAACCTTGCACCGGCGTAAAGCGAGTGGTGAGAACGTAATTTATTTGGCTGGGGGCGCAACCGAAATGCTCCGCCAGCACATTGCGTTTAATTTCAATTCGCCCGTCTTCTTCCAGCAGAAGACCGAGAATATAATCTTCGATATGATTACTTAAGCGTGCCATATGCCCCTCCTAACTAAGTTTCTGTATTAGTAGTATAAAATAATAGTCAAAGATTGTCAATATCAGACTATGAAGGTAGGGTATGGCAGATTTTTCCACAAAAAAACATCCCCTCGAAAGAGAGGATGTTCCATTTAAAGTTTCCCTACGGCGATCCATTGATCCATGGCTGCATCGTATTTAAAGAAGATGCCCTTATTTAAGTCCAAGCGGTACCGTTCGACGGTTAAGATACGTTCCGGGTAATCTTCGATTAAATCGTAAGCGTAAATGCTTTTTGCGGCGAGAGCGTCGCGATCACCATCGAGAGAATCGATGAGTTTAAAGGGCGCTTTTTTATATTCCGCCGGCAATTTATTGTAGAGCCAGGTAGCGGCGATTTCTTCGTCGGTCTTTTCTACTTTTGCTTCGATGCTAACAGTAAAGGTCTTTCCGTCCCAGATGATCTTTTGATCGAAGAGTTCCACGACAGCGCGAAGAGGGATAAAGGCGCGATCTTCTTTGATGACGGGCGTCACTTCAAGAGGAACGGACTTTGCGGATTTTAAAATGCCTTCCACATCTTTCGTTTGGAAAGATTCTTTTGTCGTTGCATTATAAAAAGCTTCCACGTCTTTCGATTGAATAAGCAGGGCTTTAGCCGAGTCCGCTTTTAAATAAATGGCCGCCTCCGGTTTGTTCGTATCGAAATTCATTTTTGTAAGGAAAATATCCCGACCCTCTTTGTTCCAATATACTTGGTAATCCAGATCTTCTGCTACGAAACGAATGGGCACCATGGTGCGATCCTTTTCGATGTAGGCGGCAGGTTTAGATTCTACAATTTTTCCGTTTACCTTCAATGTCAGATCCCGCTGAGCGAATACCGCCATGGGAAGACAGGCGAGGGCCAACACGAGAGCCACGAGTTTTAACCTTTTCATAAGAACTTCCTTTCTTTAAAATTTCGATGGCAGACGATGAAACGTCCGTCACTATGTAATACTTTCTTACTTTATTGTAGCACTTTCTTTATTGTAGCACTTTTACGGGGCAAAGGATACCAGAAAAGCCGGGCTTGTGATTTCTTCAAGCCCAAAAAAAGGATTTGTTCACCGATTTAAATTGTCGCCTACCTGTGACGGGCGAGCAGGCTCGCCCCTACGTGAGCGTAAGGAATGGATATTACGGATATGATTTTGTAACATTGGGCGAGAATATCGGTCCGACAGATAATCCGTTATATCGGATGAAGCCCTATGTAGGGGCGTGCCCTGCACGTCCGCAAGAGATGTGCGTATATATTCCTCTAAGGTCGAGAATATCGATCCGACAGAAAATCCGTTATATCGTTGGAGCCCTATGTAGGGGCGTGCCCTGCACGCCCGCAAGAGATGTGCGTATATATTCCTCTAAGGTCGAGAATGTCGATCCGACAGAAAATCCGTTATATCGGATGAAGCCCAATGTAGGGGCGGGCCTACCCGCCCGCAAAAGATGTGCGTATATATTCCCCGACTAAAACTCATATCTTCTGCAGAAATCCCATATAATACAGAAAATTATTTAGCTTTTCACGCATAAAAAAATCAGCACAAGGGATTTCCCTTATGCTGATTCATTTTACATAAAGATGCCGCCGAATTGTACAAAGAGCGGAGCGAATACTAAGGATACGACGGTAATCAACTTGATCAAGATGTTCAAGCTGGGGCCGGAAGTATCTTTGAAGGGGTCGCCGACAGTGTCGCCGGTAACAGCCGCTTTGTGCGCTTCGGAGCCTTTGCCGCCGTGAGCGCCGCCTTCGACATATTTCTTAGCGTTGTCCCAAGCGCCACCTGCATTACTCATAAAGATCGCCATGAGAACACCTGTAACGAGGGCACCTGCTTGAAGACCGCCCAGTGCTTCAGTACCGAGCAAGAAGCCGACAAGAAGGGGTACGACAACGGCGATAATACCGGGAACGACCATTTCTTTAAGGGCAGCACCGGTGGAAATGTCGACACATTTAGCGTATTCCGGAGTGGAAGTACCTTCCATGATGCCGGGGATCGCTTTAAATTGACGGCGTACTTCTTCGATCATAGCCGTTGCCGCATTACCTACCGCACTCATTGTAAGAGCGGAGAAAGCGAAGGGCAACATACCGCCGATAAAGGTACCGGCAATAACAGAGGGCTTGGAAATATCGATGCCTGCAAGACCTGTCGCTTGAATGTAGGATACAAACAGAGAAAGTGCCGTTAAAGCTGCAGAACCGATGGCAAAGCCTTTACCGATAGCGGCTGTAGTGTTACCGACAGAGTCTAAGGAGTCGGTAATATCGCGAACTTCAGCAGGAAGTTCACACATTTCGGCAATACCACCTGCGTTGTCGGCAATGGGACCGTAAGCGTCGACGGCGATAGTAGATGCCGTAGTAGCGAGCATACCTACTGCCGCAAGGGCGATGCTGTACAAGCCGAAGACAGCGTCTTCGTGGCCGCCACCTAAGGAGTATGCTGCAATAATACCGATAGCCAGTACGATGATCGGGCCGACGGTGGACATCATACCGACGGAAAGGCCGGCGATGATGTTAGTAGAAGCACCCGTTTCAGATTCTCTTGCAATTCGTTGTACGGGAGAATATTCATCGGCAGTGTAGTATTCGGTGATTTTAGAAATGATTAAACCGACACACACGCCGATAATAACCGGCCAGAAGACAGAAAGTCCGCCGAAAATTTTACTGGAAAGGATACCTGCGCAAACAATGGTGATAGCCGATGCCACATAGGTACCGATGTTTAATGCTTTTTGAGGATTCTTGTCGCCTTTAACAAAGAACATGGAAATGATCGATGCGGCGATGCCGATAGCGGCAATGGAAAGGCCGTATTGAATACCTTTATCTTGGAATGCCAAGAAACCGAGGGTAATAACGGAAAGTAGCGCACCGACATAGGATTCGAACAAGTCAGCACCCATACCTGCAACGTCGCCGACGTTATCGCCTACGTTGTCGGCAATAACAGCGGGGTTTCTCGGGTCGTCTTCCGGAATTCCGGCTTCAACTTTACCGACAAGGTCGGCACCGACGTCGGCCGCTTTGGTGTAGATACCGCCGCCGACACGTGCGAAGAGCGCGATGGACGATGCACCAAGGGAGAAGCCCGTAATGATTTCAGCATTGCCGAACCACAGGTAGAACAGGGAAATACCGACGATACCGAGACCGACGACGACAAGACCCATTACGGCTCCGCCTGAGAAGGCGATATCCAATGCTTTGCCCATACCATGGGTGTGGGCAGCTTGTGCTGTACGAACATTGGCTTTGGTGGCCGTGTTCATGCCGATGTAGCCGGCGAGAACGGAAAAAATCGCGCCGACGATAAAGCAGACGGCAGTTTGCCAGTTAATGGCAAAGAATAAAACGATAGCGAGCACGGCGACAAAGACAACAAGCGCTTTGTACTCCCGTTGTAAAAATGCCATAGCTCCTTCGTGGATATAGCCTGAAATTTCTTTCATACGTTCGTCGCCCGCCTCTTGCTTACCGACGTAAGAAGCTTTGTAAAGGCCGAACAAAATGGCGATAATCCCGATGATAGGAGCAATAATTAAGATATTGTAATTCATAATTCCTCCTGATTATTTTGTAATTGCAACTAAAATAATGGTCGCAATAAAAAAGATAATGGATGTTACAAGCGTAATACGCTTTAACATTTCTTTGCGGCTCGTCCCCCGATTGGAGCCCCATTCAGACGAAGCACTTCCGCTGCCGTCAAGCGTTCCGAGTCCTACTTGGTTGGATTCTTGAACTACCACAGAACCCGTGACGAAAATGGCCGAAAGAGCGACGATCACACTTAAAAATGTGGTCAAACTTACACCTCCTCGATGAAAAGATCTACTTATAACGTTTCTATACTACCATAGCGTACACTTTATTGCAATTAAATTGAGGCTCTAAAAGGCTTGTTTTACACATTCCCCAAATCATCCATTCTCCCACTCGCCTCTGTGCTATACTGAAGAAAAAGGAGTGAATATCATGCACCAAGACTACCCCTACGGTTCCAAGCGCACCGTAATCTACGGCAAGGCCATGGTCCTCGCCTCGAACCCGGCAGCCGCCAAGGCCGGAGAGACGATTTTACGCCAAGGTGGCAATGCCGTAGATGCCGCCATCGCCGTGGCCGCCGCCCAAACAGTAGTCGAGCCTACGAGTAACGGATTGGGGAGCGATTTATTCGCCATTCTCTCCATTGGCGATACACTCTACGGCTACAACGGAAGCGGCAAGAGCCCCGCTTCCCTGTCATGTTCTGCCATAAAGGAAAAGGGCTACGACACCATGCCCGATTACGGCATCGAATCTGTCGGCGTACCCGGCGCCGTAAAGGCTTGGGCAGATATTCATGACTTACACGGAAGACTTCCTTTTGAAGACGTCCTCGCCCCCGCCATTCGCTACGCAAAAGAAGGCTTTATCCTCTCCCCTACGGTAGCGCGCATTTGGGCCATGGAGCTTGAAAAACGGAAGAAATGCCGCGGGCCTCTCTACGAAAGCTTTTGGGAGCAGTTTTCCAATGAGGGAGAGGCTCCAAAAGCAGGCGATATCGTTCGCTTTCCCCATCTGGCCCGGACACTGCAATCCATTGCAAGTGACGGCGGAGAGGATTTTTATAATGGCGCGATCGCCGAAAAAATTGAGTTGTTTATCAAAGATCAGGGCGGCTATATGACCACAGATGATTTATCGCGCCAGGAAACTCTCAAGGTAAGGCCTCTCTCCCTTTCTTTCGAAGACGCCGAGGTGTGGGAACTTCCGCCAAACGGTCAGGGTATTTCCGTCTTAATGGCTCTCGAAATCTTAAAACATAGACAGACCTCCCCCTCTGAGGGCATGAGCGCCCATTATATCGCAGAAGCTATAAAGCGAGGTATGACCGATGCGGCAAAATACGTCGCCGATCCCGAATATATGTCGTTGACACCGGAAGATCTTTTAAATCCCGAGTATCTGAAAAAATGTGCTGATCGTATCGGTGAGCAGGCGGAGACCGTCTCCTACGGTAATCCTTTAGATCGCTCCACCGTATATTTCGCCGTAGGCGATGAGGAGGGCAATATGGTCTCCATGATTCAATCCAATTACGACGGCTTCGGCGCAGGAATCGTCGTGCCGGAGACGGGAATTTCTCTAAATAATCGCCTGTTAAACTTTACGCTTGAAGAGGGCCACGATAACTGTCTTGCCGGCGGGAAGCGGCCTTATCACACGATTATCCCGGGCTTTCTCACAAAAGACGGCACTCCCTACGGTGCCTTCGGCGTCATGGGCGGCTTTATGCAGCCACAGGGCCATGTACAGACCCTCCTCGAACTCTTACGCTACGGACGCAATCCCCAGGCAGCCCTCGATGCGCCGCGTTTTATGTGGACGGGAGAAAAGACCCTCGTTGTGGAAGAGGATTACGATGAAAAGGCTGTGAAAGAACTGATCCGGAGAGGTCATGACGTAAAGCGTCCCTCCCATGATCTTGATATGGGAAGAGGCCAGTATCTGATCTACGACCGCAAGCGAAAGGTCTATATGGGCGGCACGGAGAAACGTTGCGACGGTTACATCGCCATCGTCGAATGATTTCTCCGTTCTGATTACAGTTGCAAGTTAGGAGATAAGTAAATTGAAATATAGTAAGCAAGCTCTATTCTTTACTCTTTTGATTTTAGTCCTCGAAATTATCGCCAGCGTCATCGTATCGTATCGCGCTCACGGCACATGGCAGTTCAGTGATTTTTATACTAAGCCTATGAATTGGTGTCTCCCTGTTTTTTATTTGCTGTGCAATGTAGTGATGGGACTGAACTAAGATCATGCGAAGAAAAATAGTATTACCCCATTATAAAAACCGGAGACATTATGTCTCCGGTTTCTTTTATTTGCAATGGGGATCCAAGGGCGGTACCGCCGAAAGGAGTTTTTTCGTGTAATCTTCTTTCGGATGGTTCATAATGCTGTCCCGATCATTGATTTCCACGAGCTTTCCATGGTGCATCACACCGATGCGATCGGAAATATGTTCCACAACAGCAATATCGTGAGAGATAAAGAGGTAGCTTAGATTGCGCTCCTCTTGAAGTTCCTCTAATAGGTTGATGATCTGAGCCTGAATGGACACATCCAGTGCCGAAGTGGGCTCGTCAGCTAAAATAAGCGTCGGCTCCACAACAAGGGCCCGGGCGATGCCGATGCGCTGACGCTGACCCCCGGAAAATTCGTGAGGGTAGCGGCCGAAGTGGGTCTCGGAGAGTCCGCAAAGGGAAAGGGTCTCCTCCGCGCGCTTTCGCGCTTCCCCCCGGTCCATGTGGGCGTTTAAATTAACTAAGGGTTCCATGACGATTTCCCTCGCACTCATTTGAGGATTTAAAGAACTGTAAGGATCTTGAAAAATCATCTGAACGTCTCGACGAATTTCTTTCAGCTCCTTATTATCGGCTTTTAAAACCTCTCTACCCTTGTAGATCACAGATCCCCGGGCTTTGCCGTAGAGTCCCAGGATGCAGCGAGCCAAAGTGGATTTACCGCTCCCGCTTTCCCCTACGATTCCAAGAGTTTCTTTTTCTCCCAATGAAAAGGACACGCCGTCTACAGCGCGGAACATATCCTGCCTCTTGCCGAAAAGACTTTTTTTACCGACGGGAAATTCCTGAACCAAATTTTTGACTTCAAGTAATTTATTCACAGCTTTCCCCCTCGTATAAAAAGCAGGCGACGCAATGGCCCGGGTCCTCTGCCCTAAGCTTCGGTACCTCTTCCTTGCATCTGTCCATGCGACTTTCGCAGCGGGAGTAGAAGGGGCAGTGCCCTTCCATCTCAGACGGAGGCGGCACATTGCCGGGAATATTATAAAGCTTTTCTCCTCGGTTTTCCAAAGTGGGCCGCGCCCGTAAGAGTCCCTTGGTGTAGGGGTGCATGGGATTGTCGAAGATCGTACAGACGTCAGATTTTTCCATGACCCGCCCGCCGTACATGACGACAACGTCATCCGCCATTTGCGCCACCACACCGAGATCGTGAGTAATGAGCATAATGGAGGTGTTCAGATCGCGCTTTAAACCTTCCATAAGCTCCAATACCTCTTTTTGAATGGTCACATCCAGGGCCGTCGTGGGCTCATCGGCGATTAAAAGTTTCGGCGAAGATGCCAGGGCAATGGCGATCATGACCCTTTGGCGCTGACCGCCTGAAAGTTCATGAGGATAACTGTTGACTTTGTTCGCGGCGCCATCGATCTCCACCATCTCCAGCATTTCAACGGTTTTCTTCTTCGCCTCCTCTTTGGAAAAGCCCATAACGCGACGGTACACCTCTTCAATTTGAAATCCCACTTTAAGCGCAGGATTCAAACTGGTCATAGGCTCCTGAAAGATCATCGCCAGATCCCGACTTCTGAGCTTACGTCGCTCCACGGGATCCATATCAAGAATGTTTTCTCCTTTGTAGAGAATTTCCCCCTCGTCGATCCTTCCGATAGGTCTCGGTAAAAGACCCATGAGTGACAGCGCGGTTACGCTTTTGCCGCTTCCGCTTTCCCCGACCAGTGCCAAGGTGGAGCCTTCGGGAATGGAAAAGCTGACTCCGTTTACCGCATGAACCACTCCCTTATCCGTATAAAAGGAAGTATGCAGATTCTTAAATTCGATTAAATTCACAGCTACCCCCTTTGTTTAACATCCAGTGTATCGCTGAGTCCGTCGCCGAAAAGATTCAGCGAGAAAATCGTAAGGGCGATGGCGAGGCCCGGGAAAATGGTCATATGGGGATAGTCCCGAATATAACTTCTCCCTTGAGAAAGCATGCCGCCCCATTCCGGCGTCGGCGGTTGTACGCCGAGGCCGATAAAGCTCAAACTCGCCGCCTGCAAAATCGCTGTCCCCACACCTAGTGTGGCCTGTACAATAATAGGACCTGTGCAGTTCGGTAAAATATGGCGGAAGATCAGGCGGAAATTGCTCGCTCCGCCGATTTTGGCCGCCTCCACATATTCCTGCTCTTTTACAGAAAGTACGCTGGCTCTTACGATGCGGGCGTAATTCGTAATGCTTGAAAGGGACACGGCGAGGATTAAATTACGAATCCCTGTACCCAGTACAGCGGAAATGGCAATGGCCAAAATTAAAGACGGAATGGATAAAATAATATCCACAAGACGCATCATCACATTATCTACTGCACCGCCGAAAAAACCTGCGACGGCACCGATAATCGTGCCGATGATGACGGAGATAATCGTGGCCACAAGGCCGATAAAGAGCGAAATTCTTGCGCCATAAACGACGTTTGAAAAGATATCTCTCCCGAAATTATCCGTGCCGAAGAAATGCTCCGACGACGGCGATTGAAATCGAATGGCGAGGTCTTGAGATTCCGGCGCATGAGTGGCGATAAGTGGCGCAAAGACGGCGATGATCACCATGGCGAGTATTATGATAAAGCCCGCCACCGCCATTTTATTTTTGTAAAAAATACGCAGGAGGTCTTTTGTTCGCGATTGTTTCTGTTCCATAAGCCCTCCTTATTCGTATTGGCTTCGAACCCGGGGATCCAAGAAGCCGTAGAGAATGTCGACGACAAGATTTAAAATACAGTAAGAAAGGGAGATCAAAAGCACCGCCCCGAGTATCATAGGATAATCTCTTGCCGTAATGCTCTGTACCATGTGGCGACCGATGCCCGGAATGGAAAAGATCGTTTCTGTCAACACGCTACCGCCGATGAGGGCGCCGGTTAAAAGACCGGCACTGGTTAAGACGGGGATCATGGCATTCTTAAGAGCGTGCACGAAAATAACATAACGTTCTCTGAATCCTTTTGAGCGCGCCGTGCGAATATAATCTTTGTTTAAGACATCGAGCATGGAGGATCTCATTTGACGCATAATCACGGCCATGGACTGAAAGCCCAGCGCAAATCCCGGAAGGATCAAATGCTTAAAAGAGCGAAGACCCGATGAGGGCAGCCAACCCAGCTTCACGGAAAAGAGCAAAATAAACAAAAGCCCCGACCAGAAGATGGGCATGGAAAGGCCGATCATGCCGAAAAACATAGAGATCTTATCGATCCAGCTGTATTTAAAGACGGCACTTAAGATGCCGAAGATAATGCCGAAAATAACGGCTACCGCCAAAGAAAACAAGGTAAGCTTGACCGTAGCGGGAAAATATTCTTTCAATGTATCTCCTACATCAGCACCTGAGAGATAACTCTTCCCCAAGTCACCATGAAGAGCGTCTTTAATGTAGCGACCGTATTGTACGAGGAAAGGATCGTTGAGCCCCAGCTCCTCCCGATACGCCTCAATTGCCTCCGGCGGCGCCTGTTGCCCAAGCTTTGCCACGGCGGCATCCCCGGGGGTTAAGTAGAGAAGCCCGAAGATAATCAGGCTTACCCCGAGCATAGTGGGCACCATAAATAAAAGGCGCCTTAAAATATATTTAATCATGTTTCCCTCTTTCCATGTGAAAACATGTAATAAAGACTCCCTGAAAGGAGTCTTTATTGCTGTGTTTATTCAAACGTGATGTGATAAAACTCGTTGCTTCCCGAAGGATCGGGATCGAAGTTTTTAATATTCTTTTGCGCGCCGATAATCTGTTCGCCATAAAGTGCGAAGACCGCGGGATGCTCTTTAATAACGAGCTCTTGTGCTTCTTTATAAATAGCGGCACGTTCCTTTTCCGGTGCACGCAGACCTTTTTCGATTAAAGCGTCCAGTTCCGGGTTGCCGTAGAACATAAAGTTCGGACCCGTTCCCTTTTTATCGGAATGGTAGGTGGCGTAAAGCGGATAGTGCGCATCTACAACAGAAGGCGACCAGCTCATTAGAAACATATCGTGATCGTGATTCGGGCGGCCCAAGGTGGACATATAGGTATTCCATTCCATGGAATTAATTTCTACATTAAGTCCCACATCTTTAAGTTGCGATTGAATAATCGTCGCCATATCGACTCGGGATTGTTGATCGTGGCAGTAAAGTTTGATCGTCTCCCCTTCGTTTATGCCGGCTTCTTTTAAGAGAGCTTTGGCCTTTTCCACATCTCGTTTCACAGGTTCGATGGAATCGGAGATGGAGTAGGGAATGTTCGGGTTCACAGGACCTGTCGCTACTTTACCGTGTCCCATATAAACCGCATCGATAATGGCCTGCATATCCAATGCGTAGGTCATTGCTTCGCGAGCCTTCGGGTTTTGGAAAATACCCTTGTCGACTGTGAGGCCCATAAAGTGTACGGAGTTGTCGAGCTTGGTGTAAAGTGTCAGGTCCTCATTTTCTTCCACTTTTGTTGCGTCATTGGGAGCCACTTCCATGGCGATGTCCGCTTGACCGCTGTCCAACTCGATAAGGCGGTTGGAGTCTTCGGGAATAATGCGGAAGACCATTTGGCTGAAAGCCGGCTTTTCGCCCCAATAGTTTTCGTTAAGACTTAAAGTCGTGTTGTCGAGCTTCTTCCACTCATCCAACTTAAAGGGGCCGGTGCCTATGGGCTTGGTGCCCAGCGCTTCGGGATCAGCTTCCGTAGTGGTCTTATCAACAATAGAGGCTGCCGGGTGAGCTAAAGCTGCTGTAAACGTAGCGTCGGGTTTCGTGAGCTTAAATTTTAAAACCAAAGGATCCGAAGTGTCGTAGCTGTTCGGATCGATTTGCTCATAAATATAACCGTAGGCATCGGATTGCGCGGCGCGATTCAATGTGTAGGCCACATCTTCCGAGGTCAAATCTTCTCCGTTGGAGAACTTCACACCCTCGCGAAGTTTAATCACATAGCTCAAATCGTCAGGTTGTTCAATAGATTCCGCTAAGCGGTTTTCCATGGAGCCGTCGGGCTTTCTTACGAGCAGTGTATCGTAAATTTGTTTGATGATGTTTTCAGCATAGATGCTGTTTTGAATAATCGGGTCCATCGACTCCGCATCGGACGCCTGAGCGATGACGAGGCTATCTTTGTCGCCACCTTTGGAGGCGGAACCGCCACACGCCGTTAAAATAAGCGCCATGGCCATAAACATTGCCATTAAACGTTTCTTCATGGGTATCCCTTCACTTTCTGCATAGTTTTTTTGTATCTTTGGTTTTATACCCCTTTAAAACTATAGAGAATCAGATTATTCGTCCTCTTCTCGCTCGAAGCGGTAAACATTGGCGCCCAGACCCCGGAATTTTTCCTCGATATCTTCATATCCCCTGTCAATGTGATAGATATCGCGAATGGTGGTCTTTCCTTCGGCGACGAGGCCGACGAGAATAAGGGCGGCACCTGCCCGCAAATCGCTCGCCTTAACGGAGGTTCCCTTCAGGCGTTTCGGGCCGACTACCACGGCGCTTCGGCCATCGATTTTAATATCGGCGCCCATTTTCTTAAACTCATCCACGTGCATAAAGCGGTTTTCAAAGACAGTCTCAATGGTAACATTACTTCCCTTACACTGGGTCATGTAGGCCATAAATTGCGCCTGCATATCTGTCGGAAATCCCGGATAGGGAAGGGTCTTGATGTCGATGGTTTCGGGGATCGCTACCCCCTTTACCCTCACATTTTCCCCTTCTTCAATAATCTCACAGCCCGATTCTTTGAGCTTGGCGATAACAGGCTTAATGTGACTTGTAATGACATTTTCAACAAGCACATCGCCCCCTGTAATGGCTGCGGCCACCATAAAGGTACCCGCTTCAATGCGGTCAGGAATAATGGAGTGGCGCGCGCCTCCCAGTTTTTCCACACCGTCGATTCGGATGGTGGAGGTTCCGGCACCGGTTACTTTCGCGCCGAGCTTTCTTAAAAAATTCGACAGGTCGACGATTTCAGGTTCTTTTGCGGCGTTTTCAATCACCGTCTCCCCTTCCGCCAAGACGGCGGCCATCATAATATTTTCAGTAGCGCCGACAGAGGGGAAGTCCAAATAAATCTTATCACCCTTTAAGCGATCGCAGGAAGCTGTAATGTTTCCGATATCTTCCTGAATCTGCGCGCCTAAGGCGCGGAAACCCTTTAGATGGTAGTCGATAGGCCTCGCACCGATGGAGCAGCCCCCGGGAAGAGAGTTTTCCGTTTTACCGAGGCGTGCCAAAAGCGGTCCCATTACAAGAAAGGAGGCGCGCATTTTATTCATCAGTTCAAAAGGTGTGCGATATTCGTGCAGGCCGGAGGAATTGATTTTTAGTTTCCCCTTGCCCAATTTTTCAACCGTGGAACCTAAAGATTCCAACAATTCGCACATAATGTGTACATCTTGCAGTTCCGGTACTTCTTCTAAATAAATATCTTCTGTGCCTAAAAGACAGGCGGCTAATATCGGCAGTGCCGCATTTTTCGCGCCGCTGATACGTACGCGGCCTTTTAAAGCGGGACTTTTTTCCACGACTATTCTTTCCAAATACGATCTCCCCTTACTAAAACGATTTATTATCTTGATGCCCGATAGGGCGAGTTTTTAAACATAATAAGAACGCTCGGAGTGCATACTCTAAGCGTTCTTATTGTATCATATTTAACCTGTATTGTCGGTGGTTGCCCGCTTTTTGCCAAGTCTTTGATATCAGTTTTTGCGGATGACTTCGGTCTTGTAACCGTCGGGATCGGTGACAAAAAAGTAGCGCGGCGGATCGCCGGGAAGACCCATAAGGTCCGTTACCTCAAAGCCCGCTTCTTTCATTCGCCTATGTTCCGCTTCCAGATCGTCGGCGTAAACGGCGACGTGACCGTAGCCGTCTCCCAGATCATAATCTCCATGACCGATATTATAGGTGAGCTCAAGCTCCGTGTCATCTCCTTCAAGGGAGAGGTAAACCAGTTTAAAACCGTCTTCCGAGTGGTCTTTTTCTCTCGTCACTTTGTAGCCTAAAGCTTCTTCGTAAAAGTGAATCGACGCTTCTAAATCTTTTACGCGAATACAGGTGTGTGCATATTTCATGCTCTCACCCTTTCTATTTTGTCTATATAGACGCCTCTGTCTACAATAGGGTCGTATTCAATGCGGTGAAGGCTCGCCTTTTTTACCGAGACGATGTCGCCTGTGATCTCTTCGATCGTGTAGCCGAGACTCGGCTGATGGGCGACAAACAAAATCGGTTCATCGGTTATATATTCCTTCATATTCCGCCATCGGGTGGCGTCTTTATAGCTCACGACTTTCACATCGTGAACGCCCAGTTTCTTTGCAACGACCTCTGCCGTTTCCACGGCGCGCTTATATTCCGAGACGATGATTTTTTGCGGAAGGGGCCATTCTCTTCTTAAAAAAGCATCGGCCGTGTCTTCCGCCTGAAAGATCCCCTCTTGTGTCAGGGCTCTTTCCTCGTCTCGATCAGCAAAGCTTTCCGCCTTACCGTGTCGCATGAGATATAAAATCATTTTTGCCTCTTATTTTCTAAATATATTCATTCCTTCATAGCGTGCTAATTCGCCCAGTTCATCTTCAATTCTAAGCAATTGATTGTACTTGGCGACGCGATCGGTTCTCGCCGGCGCTCCGGTTTTAATTTGACCGGCATTCAATGCAACGGCAAGATCGGCGATAGTAGCATCTTCCGTTTCGCCGCTTCTGTGACTAATGACGGCAGTCATGGAGGCGCGATGAGCCATTTGTACGGAATCGATGGTCTCCGATAAACTCCCGATTTGGTTGAGCTTGACGAGGATGGAATTACCTACTCCTTCTTCAATGCCGCGAGCCAAACGCTTAACATTGGTTACGAATAAATCATCGCCGACCAGTTGAATCTTATCGCCGAGTTTTTCCGTAAGGAGCTTCCAACCTTCCCAGTCGTCTTCATCCAATCCGTCCTCGATGCTCATAACCGGGTAGCGAGAGGTGATATCTCTGTACCATTCCACCATTTCCGCAGCGGTTTTTTCTTTTCCTTCTCCTGCAAGAACGTAGACTTTCTTATCAGCATCGTACATTTCAGAAGCCGCCACATCCAGTGCGAAGACGATATCTTCGCCGGGCGTTAAGCCTGCAGATTTTACCGCTTCCACAATAAGATCCAGAGCTTCCACATTGCTCTCTAAGTTCGGGGCGAATCCGCCTTCGTCGCCGACACCGGTGGAAAGTCCCTTTTCTTTTATAACCTTTTTCAGGTGATGGTAAACTTCCGCACCCATACGGAGACCTTCTTTAAAGCTCTCGGCACCGACGGGCATGATCATAAATTCCTGAATGTCCACATTGTTATCGGCATGTTCCCCGCCGTTTAAAATATTCATCATGGGAACGGGAAGGGTGCGTGCACCGACGCCGCCGATGTATTGATAAAGGGGGAGGCCCAGCTCATCAGCTGCCGCTTTGGCGACGGCAAGAGATACGCCTAAGATCGCATTGGCACCAAGTTTACCCTTGTTTTCCGTACCGTCTAAGGCGATAAGCGCTTCGTCAATTCCAAGTTGATCCAATACATCGTAATCTAAAAGATCATGTGCGATCACTTCGTTTACATTGGCTACGGCATTTTCCACGCCCTTACCCAAGTAGCGATCGTCGCCGTCTCGAAGCTCAACCGCTTCGTATTCACCGGTGCTTGCGCCCGAGGGGACGATGGCGCGGCCGAAACCGCCGTTTTGTGTGTAAACTTCAACTTCTACCGTAGGATTTCCACGGCTGTCCAGTACTTCACGTCCGTAAATATCAATAATACTACTCATGTCGTCTCCTTATTTCCATAAACTGCGGCCGGTCATGGCCTCGGGTTTTTCGATGTAAAGCTCTTCCAACATCGTCGGCGCAATATCGGCGAGGATGCCATCATCTAACTGCCGTTCAAATCCGACGGGAATTAAAAATACGGGATTGGTGGTGTGGGATGTGACGGGGTTGCCTTCTTCATCCTTCATAACGTCACAGTTGCCGTGATCCGCCGTAATGAGAGCCCGTCCGCCTTTTTTCTCTAAAGCGTCCAAAACTTTTCCAAGGGATTCATCTACCGCCTCCACCGCCTTCACGGCGGCGTCCAATACGCCGGTGTGGCCTACCATGTCGGGGTTTGCGTAATTTACGATGTAAACATCGGCAAGATCCTTGTTAATGGCATTAATCAGCTGACGCCCTACAAGATCGGCGCGCATCTCCGGCTCCAGATCGTAAGTGGCCACTTTCGGCGAGGGCACGAGGATGCGATATTCCCCCATATAGGGATTCTCTCTGCCGCCACTAAAGAAGAAGGTCACATGGGCGTATTTTTCAGTTTCGGCAATGCGAAGCTGCTTCAGTCCCTGATCGGAAATCACTTCTCCGAAGGTATCTTTCAGCTCTTCTTTCGGATACATAATGTGAGTACCCGGAATGGTTTCGTCGTAATCGGTCATGGTGATCATATGCACTTTCGGGAATACCTTCCGCACAAAACCATCGAAATCAGGATCGGTAAAGGTGCGCACAATTTCCCGGGCACGATCGGGCCGGAAGTTGAAGAATAAGAACACGTCTCCGTCTTTAATGCGGCCTACGGCTTTGCCGTCTCGCTCAAGATAAGCCGGTTCGAAAAATTCATCCGTATTGTGTTCTCTGTAAGAGTCCGCGATAAGGTCGTCGGCATTTGTATAGTCTCGTCCTCTGCCCTGGGTGAAGAGATCATAGGCAACTTCTACACGTTCCCAGCGGGTATCTCTGTCCATGGCGTAAAAGCGGCCGATTAAGCTCACCACTTCCCCGGCACCTATAGCCGAAAGGTCCTCTTGAAGCTTTTTAATTTCTTTCCGAGCCGATGTGGGCGGCACATCTCTTCCGTCTAAAATGGCGTGAATATAAATCTTTTTCACACCCGCTTCTTTGGCGAGTTTTACGAGAGAGACGAGGTGATCGCGGTGAGAGTGAACGCCGCCCTCGGATACAAGCCCTATTAAATGAAGGGCGTGGTCTTTCGCCTTCAAAAATCCTTCCTGTAGTACCGGATTTTTCGCCAGCGTGCCGTCTTTTGCGTCGCGAGAAATTCGCGTAAGCTCTTGGTACACCACTCGGCCGGCACCGATATTGGTGTGGCCCACTTCGGAGTTTCCCATTTGACCGTCAGGTAAACCTACAGCTTCTCCGGAAGCTTCAAGCTTTCCGTAGCCATTTTCCATCAAGCGGTCCAGCACCGGTGTGTGAGCCTGATCGAAGGCATTGTACGGGCCTTCTTCTGCGAGACCCAGGCCGTCGAGTATGGCAAGTAAAAGAGGCTTAGACATGGGAAACCTCGTCAATAATTCCCTTGAAGGAATCAGCCTTTAAGCTGGCGCCGCCTACAAGAACGCCGTCGATGTCGCCGACCATTAAAAAACCCGCCACATTGTCGGCTTTCACGCTGCCGCCGTAGAGGATTCTTATGTCGTCTCGTCGGCCTTCGGGAAGTTCATTTCTGATTTCCGCAACAACCTCATTGGCATCGTCTGCGCTTGCGGTCTTTCCCGTGCCGATAGCCCAAATAGGCTCGTAGGCCAGGAGGAAGTCCTCATCGTCTACAGATTCAAGGGCCGAGTGTACCTGATCTTTTAAAAAGTCCATGCGCTTGCCGCTGTTATAAACTTCTTCGTCTTCGCCGAAACAGATAATGGGCGTAAGACCCACTTCCAGAGCGCGATCGATCTTCTTCTGAATCACTTCGTCGCTTTCGCCTCTTCCCCGGCATTCGCTGTGGCCGATGATGACGTAGCGACAGCCCATGTCTTTCAACATTTCTCCGGCGATTTCTCCCGTATGGGCGCCGAAGGAATCTTCCGAAAGGTTTTGAGCAGCCAGTTTAAAGTCCGTCTTTTCCATATAAGACCCTACCAGGTCCAAGTGGGTAAAGGGCGGCGCAATAATGATTTCCGCGCCCTTTGCATCTACAGAAACCAGCTCTTTTATAAGCTCTTCCCCTTCTTTCAGGGTGGTATTCATTTTCCAGTTGCCGGCAACTACTTTTTGTCTCATCTTACACCTCTTCAATGGCCTGAATGGCGGGAAGTGATTTCCCCTCTAAAAATTCCAAACTGGCACCGCCGCCCGATGAAATATGGCTCATCTTGTCGGCAAGACCCGCCTGGGTAATAGCCGCCGCCGAGTCGCCGCCGCCGATAACTACTTCCGCATCAAGGGCACCCAGTAATTCAGCGAGGGCTACCGTGCCCTTGTCGAAAGGTTTGGTTTCAAACACGCCGGCAGGTCCGTTCCAGACGACAGATTTCGCAGTCTTTAAAACTTCTCCGTAGCGGCGCACCGTGTCCTCTCCGATATCCAGCGCCATTTCATCGTCGCCGATAACATCAACCGATACGGTGTGAGCGGTTTTCGGCTCATCGATTCCTTTCGCTACCACGAGATCCGTGGGAAGGAGGAGTTTCACGCCCTTTTCTTCCGCTTTTTCCACGAGCATCTTCGCCCGTTCCATTTCCCCTTCTTCCACGAGGGAGGCGCCCATATTCTTTCCTTCACTTAAGAGGAAAGTATTGGCCATGGCGCCTACGATTAAAATACCGTCGCATACTTCCATTAAGTGCTCGATGACGGCAATTTTATCGCTGACCTTTGCGCCGCCTAAAATGGCGATAAAGGGACGCTTCGGATTATTTAAAAGATCCGAAAGCACCTCTACCTCCTGGCCCATTAAAAATCCGAGAGCCGAAGGAAGTTCTTTTACGATGCCCACATTGGATGCGTGGGCGCGGTGGGCGGTGCCGAAGGCGTCGTTTACATAGCAGTCGGCAAGGGATGCCAGTTCCTTTGCAAAGGCGGGATCATTTTTCTTTTCTTCGTTTCTGAAACGGAGATTTTCTAAAAGGCCGATTTCGCCGGGCTTCAGTTCCCGAGCCATACGGGCCACATTGTCGTCCACGACGAGGCCTGAGAACATGGGGACAATATCTTTTCCCAATACTTTTTGAGCGGCCTTTCGCACAGGTTCCATACTGAATGCTTCGTCGTATTCCCCTTTCGGGCGGCCGCGGTGGCTCATTAAGATCACGGCGGCGCCTTGATCTAAAAGATAGTCGATCGTTGGCTTCGCCGCTTCGATGCGGGTCGTGTCGGTTACTTTTTTATCCTTTACGGGAACATTAAAATCCACCCTTACGAGGACGGTTTTGCCCGAAAGATTCAGTGCTTGAATATCCATAAAACCTCCAAGAAAAATCGAGCCCCTAAGAGCTCGACCTCATTTACATTTTTTCTGCAACTAAGCTTGCCAAGTCGATAACTCGTTGACTGTAACCCCATTCATTGTCGTACCAGGAGAAAACTTTTACGAATTTTCCATGGGCCAAGGTAAGGGATGCATCGAATATAGAAGCGTGGGGATCGGCGATAATGTCGGAAGAGACAATGGGATCTTCCGTGTAAGCTAAAATGCCTTTCATCGGGCCTTCCGCCGCTTTCTTAATAGCTGCATTAATTTCTTCCACGGTGGCTTCTTTCTCAAGTTCGAAGACCATGTCGGTAATGGAACCGGTGGGAACGGGAACACGAAGAGCGTGTCCGTCTAATTTTCCGGCGAGTTCGGGAATAACTTGCGCTACGGCCTTTGCAGCACCTGTAGAAGTGGGGATAATATTTTCCGCCGCCGCACGTGCTCTTCTCCAGTCTTTTTTGTGTTTAGCGTCGTGAATGTGTTGGTCATTGGTGTAGGCGTGAACCGTGGTCATCATGCCCTTTTCAATGCCGAAAGTATCGAGTATAATTTTGGTCACCGGCGCCATGCAGTTGGTGGTGCAGGATGCGTTGGATAAGAAGTGGTGTTTTTCATTGTCGTAAAGATCGTCGTTGACGCCCATAACGATGGTAATATCTTCGCCCTTCGTAGGAGCGGATACGATGACCTTTTTAGCGCCTGCATCGAAGTGCTTTTGAGCACCTTCTCTATCTTTAAATGCGCCGGTAGTATCGATGACGATGTCCACCTTGTTTTCTTTCCAGGGAATGTTTACGGGATCACGCTGATCGGAAATGACAATGTCTTGACCGTCGATTTTAAAGCCCTTATCCGTTACTTCGATTTCGCCAGGGTAACGACGATATACCGTATCGTATTTAAATAAGTGAGCCATTAAATTCCAATCGCCGCTGGCATTTAATTGAACCAGTTCAAAAGGTAAATCCTTGCGAAGACAAATCCCTCGCACTACGTCGCGACCGATGCGACCAAAACCGTTTACGCCTACACGAATTGACATTGTTTCCTCCTTTAAAATGTAAGTTCGTTTTTGTATTTATTGTTCATATACCCATGAAATGGTCATAGGTATCGATTAAAACCTTCGATTTCATCATATCAGAAACTGACCGCCGATGCGACATTTACCATAAAAGAAAGGACAAAATATGCTCTTCGTACTCCTCGGTCCTTCGGGATCCGGGAAAACCACTCAAGCGAAAAAACTCGCCGAGCTTCCCGGCTTCCGTAAAATTATCACCGCCACCACCCGCCCCATGCGCCCCGGTGAAGTCGACGGGCAGGATTACTATTTTTTATCGGATGAACTATACGACGAAAAATCAAACCGCGGCGAACTCTTAGCCCCTACGAAAATCCACGGCGCCCGCTACGGTATTCCTAAGGAAGATCTCCTCTCTCTCGCCCGATCGAAAATGCTCCACGGCGTCGTGGTCCTGGACGATCGCGGCGCAAAAGAGCTGCAAGCACTGGGCGCCGTCACCATCGCCTTGACCCTTCCGGAAAAAGAACGGCACCGCCGCCTGGATCTCCGCAGGGAAAAGGGACGCTTTCGAAGAGAGATCGTGGACTTTTCCGCCGATTACAATCTCTCCTCGGAAGGCACAGTAGATGAAGTCTTTCACTCTATAAAAAGCCGTCTAGAACAACATCTGTAATTTCCCTTATTTTTTATAAGATCTGCGCTCATTCCGCCTCGTTGTGCTACACTATTTTCGAGGTGTGTTATGAATTTAATATATGTTTTTGTCGCAGCGTTTCTCTTTTCATCTATGGAAGTCGCCATCAAGTTAACCGGCGGTGCCTTCCATCCGGTGCAGTTGAATCTTATCCGCTTTTTTGTCGCGGCCCTGATTCTCTTTCCAATAAGCGAAAGAGAGCTTAAGAAGACCCATTACAAACTAAACGGGAAAGATTACATACACTTCGCCCTTTCAGGGTTTTTGTGCATCGTCGTCTCTATGACCTTTTACACGCTTTCCGTTTCATTTTTGGACGCCCATGTGGCAGGGATCTTATTTTGTTCCAATACTTTTTTCTCCATGATCCTCGCCCACTTTTTTACATCGGAAAAAATCAGCCGCAGAACCTTTTATTCCGTGCTCCTTTCCTTCGCGGGCTTTCTTATTTTGGTCAATCCCCTTCATTTCAAAGGCTCCTTTTTAGGCGTTATCATCATTTCCTTTTCCGCCCTTACTTTCTCTCTCTACGCCTTAGTGGGAAAAATACTCTACAAAGATAAACCCTTTAAAGCCCCGACCATTACATCCCATTCCTTCTTCTTTGGCGTAGCGGAGCTTTTGATCTTGATCGGCCTTTCCCACACGGCCCCGGCGGCCACATTTCTGAACAGTATAGGCTTGGATCTTTTTATCGACATCCCTATTTTTACCGGAATCAATAGGGATAATATTCTTATTCTCCTCTACATCTGTATCTTTGTCACGGGCATCGGCTTCGCAAGCCACTTCTTCGCCGTGGAGAAAAATCCTGTGTCCATATCTTCACTGGTCTTCGCCGTAAAACCCGTACTCTCCCCCATAATGGCGGCGATTTTTTTGGGCGATATAATCTATCCTCATGAAGTTGTGGGCATCGTTATGATCTCCGTAGCCTCAAGCTTTATCTTTATGGAACAAAGCGTAAGGGAAAAAAGAGTGGAAGCTCATTTATAAACAGTAAAAATTTGCCACAATTACATTTACCGAGGTTTCCTAATAAAAATCGAGCAAGCGAAATGCTTGCTCGATTTTTTTCATTTACAACTCTTATAATAATTATATCCAAACTGCAAATGCAGAGGATCCCATTGTCTTTTCCAGCGTGCTTGAATGCGTTTTTTATCTTCATCGCTTTCCATGATGTTCGCTGTTTTTTCCAGCCCCACAACGACGCCTGCAAACTTGTCACCCGGGATGCCCACAGACATGTCTTCTTTTGCCCAACCGGCTCGGTGTCTCGTACCTATACAAAGTAAGGAAAGATTGATCTCATTCGTCGTCAAGGGCAAAGTCGTCGATTCATAACAGACGGCTTGGTTTCCCATAACTCGAAGATTTTCAGGTTGTCCGTAAAGATAGGCATATCCTTGAATGAGTCGCATCATGTTATATGGGAGATCGAAAATCAGAACAACTTGCGGCGATTGCTCCCATTTCTCCAAGGGTTTGACAAGAACTCCATAGTGTTCGTTCGGAACGTCCTTCTGGCTTTTTCTAATGTTCCGTGCAATGTTTTTATCGGTATACATTCCCAGTCTATGCCAGTTTTCTCCATTCGCATTGATGGGATCTATTGGATCAATTCCAAAGAAACGCTCCGCACTTTTGCACCGGAATTTACCTTGTGGAATTTTTATACTACGTCCGCGACTAGCCGCCCTGACCGCACCACAATAGTTGATGGGGTTTTCGGTCTCCTGAATTTCAAGTTTACTATACTGTTCTAAATTCTCGAGCAACGCGATCCCAACAGCACTATATTTAAGATCTAAAAGTGCATACAATTTTTCTACTTGTTCGGAGAATTCCCCCATTACTTGGCCTCATCATCACTTTTATAGAAAGTGAAAACACCGGGGAACTTTTCATTAATCTTTTCTTTCGATTCCGGCGTACGCATGCTTTCGGCAAAATCGACTGCCCACGGTGCCTCTTCGTTTTCTTTCTTGACAATGACACCCATGGGATAGCGAATCATGATAGTATCTCGGGCTAGATATTTCGTCGGATCTTTCCCTGCGCTCGACATATGAGTGAAAAATACACAGGCTGCATCTAAATCTTCAAGCGCAGTAACGGTTGGACCTTGTTCCATTTCTACTATGTCAATATTTTTGGGGTTTGCCGTTACATCTGCTTTTGTATAAAGGTCCTTACCTTCTTTCAGCTCGACGAGTCCATTTTCTCGTAAAATACGCATTGCGATATCTTCGTTCATCGGGTCATTCATAACGGCGATTTTAGCACCTTCGGGAATGGAGTCAATGGAGTCGTGCTTTTCAGAATACAAGCCTATGCCTGTATGGAATACATAGGGTTTTGCCATAGTTAAGTCACCCGATTTATTTTGATTGAAAGATTCAACAAATTTCAGGTGTTGACCTATGGAAATATCCACATCGCCACTATTACAAGCTTCCAAGACGACGGGGTTCGCATCAAACGGAACAAACTCGGTCTTATAACCCTTCTTTTCAAAGTCATCCTTACAGGCATCGTAGTAAATTTGTGAAACCGATGTGCCGCCTATCCGGATCACATCTTTTTTTGTTCCTATTTCAGCCTTTCCACAAGCAGTTACGGAAAGCATACCTGCTGCGAGCAACGATAATAATACTAATTTCTTCTTCATGGTTCCTCCTATTTTAGTTTCTTGTACAACAAAGTACTTGCCCCTTGGATCGTGAGAACAATTATGAGCAAAATTAATACAATGAAATACATAATGCCGTAATCAAAACGCTGATATCCGTAAGTAAGTGCAATAGCACCCAATCCTCCTGCGCCTACAGCCCCAGCTATCGTCGATACATTAAGCATATTGATCAATAAAATTGTATAATTTGAGACGATACTCGGAAGAGCTTCAACTAAAAGCACACGATAAATGATTTGTCCGGTACTTGCACCGAACGACTGAGCCGCTTTGATCAAACTGGTATCTACTCCTTGTAGAGCATTTTCGATCATTCTAGTTGCAAAAGGTGTACAGACAAAACTAATGCCCACAATTGCCGCATTGGCACCTACTGCTGTTCCTACTATTAGACGCGTCAAAGGCGCAAGGGACACGATCAAGATAATCGTAGGAAAGGCACGTAATATATCGGTGATTTTTGCCAATATCGTATGCAGTATAGTCTTTTCCCACAAACCGTCTTTATCGGTGATAAACAATAAAACACCAAACGCCACGCCTAATGTCATGGAGATAACGGCGGAAAAGATCATGATTTTAAAAGTTACAACCAGCGCCGGGAGAATGACACTAGGCAAGTATTCCATTAATTCCGTATTTTCAAACATCTTGTTACTCACCGCCTAAAAGTCTGCTGACCGCTGCGGAATTGCTGCCAAACACGTCTTCAGGAGTGCCGGACTCCACAATATTACCATTTTCAAGTAAAATGACGCGATTACACATTTTTTTAGCAATCTCCATATCGTGGGTTACCAAAATAATGGTGACGTGTCGTTCACGGTGAATTTCGAGCATTAAGTCTAAGATCGACTGCGTTGTCGCCGGGTCAAGTGCAGATGTAAATTCATCGCACACGATATAGTGCGGATCCAAACTCAATGCCCGCGCAATAGCAACTCTTTGCTTTTGGCCACCGCTTAGCTCTTTCGGTCTTTTGGTCATATGATCTTTCAAGCCGACCATTTCAGCTAAACGAGTCGATCGTTCTTCAATCTCTGCATTGTCGTACCCCCAGCATTTAAGTGGCAGTGCAATGTTTTGAATCACATTTCGTCGAGATAACAGCGAAAAATTTTGAAAGACAAATCCGATTTCTTTTCGGACGGAACGAGAGTCTTTACTGCTTAATAAGCCCATATCTTCGCCGTCGATAATAATGCTTCCTTCATCGAACTGTTTCAGTCCCGAAATACAATCAAGGAGGGTGGTTTTTCCAGATCCGCTCCTTCCGATTATGCCGAAGATATCACCTTCATGAATCTGAAAGTTCAGGTCGTTAAGAACCTTTTTTCCATCATACTGCTTACTCAAATGATTTACATTAATCACCATTTCAACTCCATCCATTTTTTCTCCGTGAATAACATATCATAATAATAATTCGAAAACAATTGGAAACAACAAGTATAGAATCTATCTATATGACCTGGATAATAGCACCATATCTTATAGTCTGGGCATACTTGTACTTATAACTTTTATAATAATTTAAAGCGTAGAGCTTCTCAGGTCTATTTAATGGACGAGCCCCTTTCCAATCTCAATGCGAAACTCCGGATGCAAACTCGCACCGAAATCATAAAACTCCATAAGCGCCTCGGCATTACCACCGTCTACGTTACCCACGATCAAATCGAAGCCATGACCATGGCGACGCGCATCGTCTTGATGAATAAAGGCGAAATCATGCAATCGGGAACACCCGGCGAACTTTATAAAAAACCGCAAAAGCTTTTTACCGCATCCTTTATCGGCTCCCCGAAAATCAATCTTGTGCCCACTGAAATTAAGGATAAAAACTTTACCCTCTTCGGCAGCTCCTTCTCGGTGAATTATCACGACGGCAAAGCCGTAGCGGGCATTCGCGCAGAAGATGTTGCCATTATAGAAGGCGACGAATTTATCGTCGATATCATCGAAAACCTGGGCAGCGAACAATTGGTGACTCTGAAATACATGGCGGAACCCGAACAGATTCTCGTCATAAAATCGCCTAGCCTCATACATTACGAGCTTGGAGAAAAAGTAAATATAGAGTTTTCAAAAGAAAGCCTCCATCTATTCGACGGAACCACAGAAGAACGTATTACAGAATAAAGGAAAAGACGATACCCGAAAGTATCGTCTTTTTTACGCCCATATTCCAAAATAAAGCAACAAAAAAGAGCAGCTTATGCCGCTCTTCTCTTTACATTAATGCGCCTGCAATATCGAGGACTGCCATCACAACAGAGGATAGGAACAAGCTGCCCGCTAAGATTATAAACACGAGCTTGCGTTGTTTGGCAATTGCAGCTACGAGCATCGCCCCGCCGAAGAAGGTATAGACCCCTTCAGGAGTTACAATGTCGCTATTGAGTCCGACCGAAAGGCCCAGGCAAGGGATAAGTACAAATAATACGCCGGCTAACAAATAAGAGACTCTACCATTAAGCGCCATGTTTTCCCATTTCTTTTCCATGATTTCCTCCTCTTTACGGGCACTATATCTTGCCCAAAGCCTTATAAAAAGATTCCGATAATTTCAGCTACGGCGATGGCAGCAGTGGACATAAACAAGCTACCGGCCATAACGCCAAAGAATAACTTCCATTGTTTGGTCAGGGCAGCCAGTGCACCGACGCCGATATAGAATAGGTAGAAACGTTCCGGACTGATAAAACTAGTGTGGAACAGTTCACCGGATAATATTAAAACCGGCAATGCCAATAATAAAGCGCCAGCCATTATGTAAGATAACTTACCGATAAAATTCATTCCAACCCATTTTTTCGTCATGATCTTTCCTCCTAAAACTAATTGACAACCGATGCAATAACTTGAATATTCGAAATGTGATTTATTTATCATTTCTATGTTAATTATAATACATATCTAAAAATAGGCAACTCGAGGCCACAACACTTTCTTTCGCTTTAGTACAATATAAGACTATAAAAACATCTCGTTTCTTATGTCTTACATTTAACAAACCATTATTTTCTGTTTCCTCTGCTATTTAGTGAAAATTCGTTCTTTCTGCCACAAATTTTAATTTTTTTGACGGGATTTATTTGCTATATTTTCGGTGTTCCGTCGCATTTTTTGTCTCTTCGATACGCTGTTCTTGTTAAAACTTAAATTTGTATGCTGAACACTGTCTTCTTCATCTAATCGAAAGTCGTAAACATGCAGGATACAGTGGAATTTCTTAAAAAATACATAAAAAAAGCCGGCCCGAAAATTTTTCAGGTCGGCTTTAATTCTTATGCTTCGATCATTGTCTTGATGTCTTCTTCCACTGTAGTATTCGGTGCGATATTGAAATTTTCTACGAGGACGTTGACCACATTGGGGCTTAAGAATGCGGGTAGAGTCGGTCCCAAGTGAATATTTTTCACGCCGAGGGACAGGAGTGCGAGAAGCACGATAACGGCTTTTTGTTCATACCATGCAATATTGTAGGCGATGGGCAACTCGTTAATATCGTTTAAGCCGAAGATTTCTTGCAGCTTCATGGCGATAACAGCGAGAGAGTAGGAGTCGTTACATTGGCCGGCGTCCAGAACTCTCGGTATGCCGCCGATGTCGCCCATATGAAGTTTGTTGTAGCGATATTTCGCACACCCTGCTGTTAAGATCACCGTATCATCCGGCAATGCCTTTGCAAATTCTTCATAATAGTTACGGTCGCTTTGTCTGCCGTCACAGCCGCCCATAACAACGAATTTTTTAATGGCACCGCTCTTAACGGCATCCACTACCTTATCTGCAAGGGCAAACACTTGATTGTGGGCGAAACCGCCGATAAGAGTACCCGATTCGATTTTTTCGGGAGCTTCACATTGTTTCGCTTGCTCGATTAAAGCAGAGAAATCTTTTTCGCCGTCTTTTTCTTCTACGACTTTCGCACCGGGGAAGGCAGCAACGCCCGTAGTGTAGAGGCGATCGATATAGCTGTCGTCCTTAGGAGGCACGATACAGTTGGTGGTCATAAGGATGGGACCGTTAAAGGATTTAAATTCATCTCTTTGATGCCACCAGCTTCCGCCGTAGTTGCCGACGAAGTGATCATATTGTTTAAAGGCAGGATAATAGTTGGCGGGAAGCATTTCCGAGTGGGTGTACACATCGACGCCGGTGCCCTTTGTCTGTTCGAGGAGGGCTTCCATATCGCCGAGATCGTGGCCGGAGATTAAAATACCGGGATTGTTACGGGGCTCAAGGGAAACTTCCGTCATTTCAGGATGACCGTATTTCGAAGTATTGGCCTCATCTAAAAGAGCCATTGCCTTCACGCCGTGTTCACCTGTTGCAAGTGTGAGAGCGACGAGATCATCTACACTTAAAGAGTCGTCAGTAATTTTTTCAAGAGTTTCAGAAATAAAGGTGTGAACGTCTTCGTCACGGAAACCTAAGACATTGGCGTGGCGGGTGTAGGCTGCCATCCCTTTTAAGCCATAGGTAATGAGTTCGCGAAGGGAGCGAATGTCTTCATCTTCCGTAGCCATAACGCCGATGTAACGGGCTCTTTCTTCAGAAGAAATACCTTTACGCATATCGAATGTAGCTTCTAAAGGAAGATCTTCCGTAGAATCTAAAGATGCCATAAGTTCTTCTTTTAAATCCAAGGTTGCGTCGATGTATTCTTCAATACTTTCGGCACTGAAGTTGGCATTGGTAATAGTAGTAAAGAGATTGTCTACGATGCGGCCGTCCACCTCTTCCAAGCGGTCGCCGAGATCCTTTATGCGATTTTTGACTTGAGCAAGTCCCTTGGTGACAAAAACCAAATTGTCTTGAAGATCGGCTACTTCCGCCGTCTTACCGCAGACGCCTTTTACCGTACAACCTTTGTTGTTAGCAGTTTCCTGACATTGAAAGCAAAACATATACTACCTCCTAAATATTTTCCTTTTCCGTTTCTGATTTTAGTATACGAGCAGGAGATCTCAATGTATGTAACCGTTGTTACATGCTCTAGAATAAAATTTCTTCGACTTCAGCGGCATCAAATGTTACGACCCGTCCGTCCAATTCTATAAAGCCTTCCCTATGAAGCTTCATAAGCTCTCTGGAAAGAGAAGGACGAGGCACGGCAAGATACTCGGCCAAATCTTCTCTGTTCATTAAGTTCATAGTGCCACCTTCCGGCATTTTTTGAAGGAGGTGCATGGCGATTTTTTTGCGAATGCTCCCCGCCGAGTGAATGAGCATTTTCTGATTCAGAAAGAGTGCCTTTTTCGATAAAATTCCCAGCATATTAGAGATCAACTGATCCGCCACCTCTCCCCCGCCGGCGTCGAAAGCTGTTTTCGGAATATAGAGAATGCGGCTTTCATCCTTCGCCACACAGCCGAAGTCGTAAGGCCTGTCGTCTAGAAAAATATATACTTCCCCGAACACCGTGCCGGGCTCCGTAAAGCGATTCACAACCTGGCGATTGCCGGAAGGCGTGATCTTTTCCACTTCCACCGATCCTTCAAGGAGGACATAAAGACCTTCAGGTTTTTCTTCTTCTCTAAAAATATAATCTTCTTTTGAGATCCGTCGCTCCAAGGCACCCTTTGTCGAAAGAAAATCCTTTAAAGCGCTCTCTTCTATTCCTTTAAAAAGACGAATTCTATTTGCCATGGCGCTTTGAATTCCTCGCTCGCTTAATGGCGAAACTCGTGCTTTCCACCGCACGCTTCACATCGTCCGATGTTAAAAACTTATGATTTGCAGAAAGTCTCGCCTTTTGCACACGGCGGGGAATGCCGAAAGTGCGCCGGGTGGTGCGGAAGACGCCGCGAATTAAAAACCCTGCCATGGCGGCCCGCCGTTTATGTTTTAAAATGGGCAGAACTAACTTTTTATTTTTTCGTTGTACTTCTCTAACAGCCGCTTCCGATCTCGGAATATGGAAACGCTCATTTTGATAAAATCGATTCTTTCTTTCATTATATAACGTTGTGTACTGATTATTTTGTCGCATAGGACACCTCACTCGTTTTAATTTATATCTTGATTTATACCCTAATCGCAAAAGTTAAACGGGAAAAGTGCAGAACGACTACTTTTTCACTAACTATCCTGCAACTTTTTTAGTTTACGACTACCCGATTTATGTATTATATGGTATATTGTACTTAGCTCGAAAACCATTACCTTTGCGTGAACGTTTTCTTGCTGCGATTCTTTTAAGAAAGGAAGAAAATATGGATTGGAAGAAGCATCACAGGATTATCATTATTACCGGCCACTTCGGCAGCGGTAAAACTGAAATGTCCATCAACTTGGCACTTGAGCGGCGCGCGGCGGGCGAGGAAGTTACCGTCGTGGACTTAGACATCATCAACACCTATTTCCGAATTCGGGATAAAGATGAAGCACTCAACAAAGCGGGAGTCAAGACACTCTCCACAGGTGTTCAAGCCCGAGCCGTGGACATTCCGGCATTAGACCCCGCCATTGATGCCGCCCTCTTATACGACAAGGGACGGGTCATCGTCGATGTGGGCGGCAATCCCTCAGGTGCTCGTGCATTAGCCAGGTATCGCCCCACACTTGAGGAGACCGGCTATGAACAACTATTCGTCATCAACTCCAACCGACCCGAAACCAAAACTCCGGAGCAAGTCATTAAATTTATGGAAGATACGCAGGCCACCAGTGGCACGCAGGTCACAGGTCTGTTTAATACTGCTCATTTCCTAAAAGACACCACTGCCGATGATGTCATCGAAGGGCTCAAACTTGCCGAGGCCGTTTCGGATCAAACGGGCCTTCCCCTGTTGGGTACGGTCTGTAAACGGGACCTTGTGGACGAAGTAAAAGCACGTACAAACGATCTCTATATTCTTCCCATCGATCTCTACTTCAGAGATCAATGGATGTTATAAGGAGGAATAACATGGCAAAAGGAAAAGTCACTTTCGATCAAGACTACTGCAAAGGCTGTGCCCTTTGCGTGTCAGTATGCCCGAAAGATGTTTTGGCTCTAAAGACAGATGAATTGAACCCGAAGGGCTATCGACCTGCCTATGCGAAAAACCCGGAAGATTGTATCGCCTGCGCAAGCTGCGCCATCATCTGCCCCGACTCTGTAATCAGCGTCTATCGCATAGAAGAGTGAAAGGAGTCTTCACATGTCTGAAAAAATTCTAATTAAAGGTAATGAAGCAATCGGCGCGGCATTAATCGCTGCGGGATGTAAAACCTATTTCGGATACCCGATTACGCCACAATCCGAAGTCCCTGAGTACTTAGCAAGAGAATTACCGAAAATCGGCGGTACCTTCCTGCAAGCCGAATCCGAAGTAGCCGCTATCAACATGCTCTACGGCTGCGCCGGCACCGGCACACGTGTGGCAACCAGCTCCTCATCCCCCGGCGTTTCCCTAATGCAAGAAGGCATCAGCTACATCGCCGCCTGCGAACTGCCCTGCATGATCATTAACATGATGCGCGGCGGTCCGGGCCTCGGCTCCATTCAACCTTCTCAAACCGACTACTTCCAATCCACTCGCGGCGGCGGCAACGGCGACTACCGCACACTTTGCTTAGCACCTGCTTCCATTCAGGAAATGGTCGACCTCGTGCACTTAGGCTTTGAACTCGCCGATCAATACCGCACACCGGTCGTACTTTGCGGCGACGGTATGCTCGGCCAAATGATGGAACCCATCGAATTCAGTGCAAAAGAAACTAAAGAATTCGACCACTCCGACTGGGCCGCTACAGGTACCAAGGGCGAACGTGAACCCCATATCATCAACTCCCTCTACCTCTCCCCCGACGAATTAGAAGCACATAACAAAAAACTCATTAAAAAATACGACGCCATTCGTGCCAATGAAAAACGCACAGAAGTTACCGATGTAGAAGATGCCGATATCGTCTTTACCGCATTCGGTACTACGAGCCGTATCTGTAAATCCGCCGGCGAACTCTTAAAGGCTAAAGGATACAAAGTCGGCTACGTACGCCCGATCACTCTCTGGCCCTTCCCCGACGACGCTTATCAAAAGATCAACGACAATGTTAAATTGATCTTAGACGTCGAATTGAACCAAGGTCAAATGGTAGAAGACGTTCGACTCGCTGTCAACGGCAAACATCGCGTAGAATTTTACGGTCGTCAAGGCGGTATGATCCCCACAGCCGAAGAACTCGCAGATGTTGCCTTAGAACTATTGGAGGCGTAACATGGAAAAACTCATCTATACCAGAAGTAAAGCTTTAACCGATGAACCTACACACTACTGCCCGGGCTGTACCCACGGCGTCGTACACAAACTCGTCGCTGAAGTATTAGAAGAACTCGGCATCACCGGCGACACCATCGGCGTCGCACCGGTAGGATGTGCGGTACTGGCATACAAATACTTCAACTGCGACATGTATGAAGCCGCTCACGGCCGTGCACCCGCTGTAGCAACTGGTATTAAACGCTCCAACCCCGATAAATTTGTCTTTACCTATCAAGGTGACGGCGACTTGGCATCCATCGGTACCGGCGAAATCGTACAAGCTGCTCACCGCGGTGAAAAAGTTTCCACCATCTTCATTAACAACGGTATCTACGGCATGACCGGCGGTCAAATGGCACCGACAACCCTCGTCGGCCAAAAGACCACCACCTCTCCCACAGGCCGTGATGAAAACTGGTCGGGACAACCGATCCGCATTGCCGAAATGCTCGCCACCATCAACGGCGCAAAATTCGTCGAACGTGTCGCTGTCAACACACCTGCCAACATTCGCAAGGCAAAACGCGCCATCAAAGAATGCTTCCAACTGCAATTAGACGGTAAAGGCTTCGGTATTGTAGAAGTACTTTCCTCTTGCCCGACCAACTGGGGATTCCCGCCGGCAGAAGCACTGAAATGGTTAGAAGACAACATGATTCCCTACTATCCTTTGGGAAATTTGCGTAACGGGGAGGATCTATAATGACTACAAACAGAGTAATTGTATCCGGCTTCGGTGGACAAGGTGTCATGGGTATCGGACAACTCTTAACCTATGCCGGCATGTTCGATGACAAACACGTATCCTGGTTACCTTCTTACGGCCCCGCCATGCGTGGTGGCGCTGCCAACTGCTCGGTCATTATCTCCGATGAACCCATCGGCGCACCGAACATCTCTACAGCCGATGCCGCCATCGTCATGAACGAACCCTCTCTCGATAAATTCGAATCCTATGTCAAACCCGAAGGTCACATCTTTATTAACAGCTCCCTCGTTAAAAAAGATACCTCCAGAAACGACATCACCTCTCACTTCTTGCCGGTCAACGAACTAACCGCTGAATTCGGTAACCCGAGAGTTCTGAACATGATCATGATCGGCGCATTTAACGAAGTGCTCAACATGGTAAGCCAAGAGGCATTGGAAAAATCCGTCGATAAACTCTACGGCAAAAAAGGCGCAAAAATCACGGCTATGAACTTGGAAGCCCTCCAATTCGGCAAAAACAAAATGAAGGAGATCATCAATGCAAAATGAAGTTAAAATTCTAAGACAAGCAATGCTTAACGAAGTCGAAGGTGCCGAATTTTACAAACTCTCTGCAGATAAATTCGCACCCTCCGGCACAAAAGATGCCCTCTTAGATCTTGCACGCCAAGAAGAAGAACACATCGAGTATTTAAAATCCCTTTCGGAAAAATTAATCGACGATGCTAAAGAAATCAACTTCGATCCCGAAACATTAAAAGAAGAAGTACCCTCCCCCGGTATCTTCAACTGGGATAAAGTCGACGAAGACATGGTGCGCTTAGCCGTTACCGTCTTCTCTGTAGGACTTAACATGGAAAAAGATTCCGTTAAATTCTATGAAGACGCCAAAGATCAAGTGGAAAGCGAACAATCCAAAAAACTGTTCGACATCTTGGTCAAATGGGAACAATCCCACGTCGACACATTGCAAAAACAATATGATATCTACCAACAAGAATGGTGGAACATGCAAAACTTTGAACCCTTCTAAAATGATGATACATTCCTATTAAAAAAGCCCGCATTAGCGGGCTTTTTTAATGGATAGAATCAAATGGGAACACCATCAAAAAAGAACCCGGCCTTCGCCGAGCTCATTAACTACTTATTGGATTTTCTTAAATAAATCGAAGCCATTTAAAAAAATAGAGGCAAGGGCGCAGATCCAAAGGACGCGGCTCAAAGTAGGCATGGTATCCATCAGCCCGCCCCAATCTTCCCGGATCACCCTTACAGCGCCGTCAGAGTAAAAAGCGCAGAGAGTAAGCGCTGTAAAAGATAAACTCGCCCAGCGATACAACTCGCGCTTTTCACCAAGCTCTCGACATTTTAAAAGTGCAAACACAATAGCGCCTATGCCGAAAATTAGCCACATCTCTTTACTCCTTCCCTTCCTTCATTTGTCGCTCAACCAAACTATTTAGAGCTTTCACATCTCCTTGCCGCACCACATCCTCCGGAACTTCATAAACCGAAAACATATTATCCCATGTCTCGAGCTCGCTCTGTTCATCCCGATTCTCCTCCGGCACGAGATTGACGGCGTATTCTATAATATGGAGACCTTCCTTATCCATAATTTTTTGAAGCTCTTGAAGAACCTCCATGGCCTCTTCCGCCGTGGCATTCTTCCCGACGCCGTAGGCCTGAGCCTGAAGCTTATAGGGCAAATGCTTGACATCCACCGGCTGATCCACCTTTAAATAATTCTCCGGATCCTCCTTATTCCAAGAAGAAAGAGTAATCGTATAAGGGAAATCATATTGCTTTTCAAGGCTCCTGCCGTATTGCGACACGACCCGATCAAAGCGCATCATCGTATTGGAGATACGGTCGTCGTATGAATCCCACGTTAAACGCCCAAAGGCATCGAAGTGCAATGCAAATTGAGAATCTACACTGTCTTTATCCTCCAGGAACACGATATAATCTCCGTCTTTCAGGTTGTAAATGACCTTTTCGCGGGAAAGATCCAAACCGCCATACCTTTCGGTGATTACCTTATTCGTACTCCTATCGGCTAAATACTTGGATACGGGATTACCGAAAAAAGCATTCACGACAAAGAGAAAGAATAAGACGATAATTGCGAGGGATACCTTTTTAAATGTGAGCTTCATACCTGCCTCCATTGAGGGAACTGATGATTTAAAAGTATACTTTCTTAAATTCATTTTACCGTATAAAAGCCAATAGAAATCAAAAATAGAATCGCATCTTCTTCATTTCTTATAAACGAGTAGAGTTTGCCTTCGCAGGCATAAAAATGAGCGTCGTCTCGTAGGGGCGTGCCTGCACGCCCGCATAATTTAACAACATAGATTCAGCCACAATGTCAAATGATTCGAAGCATGAAGCTTTGATTCTATGTTGGGAATTTATATTCGCACAGCACTAACGGGCGGGCAGGCCCGCCCCTACATGTGCACGTGCCTCGATATGGCCCTTGAATGAACAAAGGGTAAGCATCGTCTTGTAGGGGCGTGCCCTGCACGCCCACATAGAATCACCAATAAAGATTCAGCGACAATGTCATATGATTCGAAGCATGTTGAGATTATCCCCTTGGTTCTGTGTCGGACAAATTATCCCGTTCACCATCGACGGGCGGGCGTCCGTCTAATCTTACCAATCAGCCGTCGCTTCGCTCGGCTTCTTGGAGATTATTGAATTAAGACCTGCCACGAAATCAAAGATTTCGGGCTAGGGCTTCAGCCCACCCCTACATATACACGCCACTCTCGAATGAACAAAGGGTAAGCATCGTCTCGTAGGGGCGAGCCCTGCTCGCCCGGTTAATTCAACAGAAAGGATTCAACGACAATGTTCAATTGATTCAAGGTGTGAAAAGAGAATGCCTTTGATTGTGTGTCAGACAATATATCCCCACATACCACAGGCGAAATTGCCTTCCCCTACATACGCAGACAAAAAAAGAAAGCCCCTAATAATAGGAGCTTTCCATTTTACAATTATTCTTCGTCTCGTCTTTTCTTCTTACCGATGAACCCGAGGGCTGCAGCGGACATCGAAGCGAGACCTGCCCATAAACCCATATCGGAACCGACGCCCGTTTGAGGCGCGCCCGGCTTGCCGGGTTTATTCGGTTTTTCAGGTTTATCGGGAACCTTGGGAACATCCGGTGTTTCCGGTGTCTCAGGTTCTTCCGGTTTACCGGGCTCTTCAGGCTTTTCGGGCTCTTCCGGAGGAGTCTCCGGAGGTGTTTCCGGCGGAGTCTCCGGAGGTGTTTCCGGTTTTTCCTTGTTCGTAATCACGAAGCCGGAATCCATAGAACCTTCATAGCTTACGTCGAAATCCCTGTCGCCGAGGCGAAGGGAGCCGCCGTTTTCGCCACGTTCCTTAACCGTATAGACATAATCTCGAGAAGGATCATTTCCGTCTCTTACATCCAAACCGATAAACGAACCGGACCAGTTGTTGCTTTCGTTGAGTTCGATCACCTTACCGGTGGCCTTGCCGTCGCGGTAAAGCTCGATCTCAATGCGGGCCACAGGCTTGTCATTTCCTGCAAGATCCCATTTCTTCACAATGTGAATATCCCTCGTGGGAGGAGTGGGCGGCTCTTCCGGAGGTCTTTCCGGCTTTTCCTTGTTCGTAAGGACGAAGCCACTTTCCATATCGCCGGAATAGCTTACTTCAAATTCTTTACCGCCAAATTGGATAAGGCCGCGAACTTCGCCGACTTCCTTAATCGTGTAGCGATATTCGACTGCGGGCGTTTCCTTATCGGCAATCTCTAAACCTTCAAATACACCGCTCCAATTGTTGCCAGCGTTTAATTTTAAGGTTTTACCGGTAGATTCACCGTTGCGATAAAGTTCCACGTCGATATTTTCTACAGGCTTTTCACTGGTTGCAAGATCCCAACGCTTAGTGACCTTAATGTCGCGGGTTTTAGGCTCTTCTTCCGGCTTTTCCTTATTTGTAATAACAAAGCCGTCTTTTTGGTCGCCGGCTACTTCAGACTCATAACCGTCGATAGCTACTTCTTTGATGGTGTAAATAAGCTCTGCACCTTCAAAAAGAGTGGGAAGATCTTTAAACTCAACCTTCCAATCATCTTCAGCTTTTACTTCTTTCGTTTCCACAAGGTATTCCTTGTCGCCGACTTTGGCTAAAAGTTGAACCTCGATGGTTTCGGGACGCTTCTTATTTGCGTTATCGTTGTCATCCCATTCCTTTTCAACTTTGACTTCAGTCGTTCCCTCTTCCGTTCCGATAACGATCGTACCATTACTACCGATACCACCGCCTCGAGTTGTAGAGGTGTTGCCGGAAATAATCACCTTAGCCAGAGCCTTAGCAAGTTCAATATCCTCGGGATTAGAATTCACGGCAAATTTTGCATCTTTTTCACCTTTAGGTATTTTTAATGTACCTTCGTGTTCTTCAACAGATAATGCAGTTCCGTCTGGCTTCGTCCAGTTGAAGAGACCGCCGCCGAGCATGCGCTTCGACAGTTTAAAAATTGCATTACCACTGTGCGCACCGTAATGTTCGTTGGAATAGATAAACACATCATTTCCGGGTTTGCCGGCTTCATTACCATCAAAAGCCACGCCGTTATTGACGTGAATGGTAGTCTTGGAGATCGGGCAGCTGGCCAAGCCGGCGCCTTCCCATTCGGATTTATTGTCAGTGATTAAAACATTTTTAATATATAACTCGCCATTTCGACCGTATTCTTCAGAAGCACCATTGACATAAATGCCGCCACCGCCGAAGGCCTTATTGGTTTTACCGGTACCGTCCATGTGATTGTTAGTGATCTTTCCAGCATTAATATAAGCTTTTCCCGGTCCACCGGAAAAATACATTGCTTGAATAAAAATGCCGCCACCGGAAGATCCGGCCGTATTACCGTCAACTATACCGCCATCCATTTTAAGAACGCTGCCCTTTTCAGGATTGTTCGAACCGACGCTGATACCACCGCCAATTTCCCCCGCAACGTTATTTAAAACCTTGGCATCGCCGGACATGTTCAGCACAGATCCCTGTCTTACGATAATGCCTCCACCGGCAGAGTAATATTGATTGTACGGTTTATCAAACACCCGGTCAGAACGGTTATTTTGAACCGCACCACCGGTAAAGTTCATAGTGGACTCATAAAGCTGAATCCCTCCACCATAAGTAGCTTGGTTATCCTCGACGCTTCCACCGCTCATATTGACCGTGGCATGATTGCGAGCGTTAATTGCGCCCCCATGAGTCGGATTAAGGCTCTCATCAGCTTTAATCTCGTTGTTTCGTAAAACAGCGCCATCTTGAATGTTTAAGGTGCCGCCATCGACATAAACTAAAGACTTTTCGATGTTCTTGTTGTTCTCAGAATTGCCATCGATGACAATATCCTTCAAGGTAGCTTCTTTATCTTTTTCTACTTTTAGTAAATAACCATTGAAGTCTTTGTGGCGAACGAGTTTAGCATTTGTTCCTTCGAGGCTGACTTCACCTTCTACGGAAGTCGTCCCCGTTACGAAGATGTTTTTAATGGTTTCGGTAATCTTATTCTTTACCGCTTCAAAAGATTTCAAAGCCTTTTCAGGACTCGATCCGTCGTTATCATCGCTGCCACCTTGTCCATTAAGGTAGAGCGCGTCGGACGGCACACCGTCTGCACTTACTTGTTCGAGGTTCTTTTCCTCGGATACCTCTAAAGTCGCATCTTTCTTATCGAGAGCATCGCTCTCTTCGGAAGATTCTAAATCCTTCCCTTGTTCCGCCATATCCTTACCATCTTGAGACGGCTCTTCAGATTTGGCGTTTTCGTCGGACACTGCGGAAGTCGCTTCATCGTCGGGATTAGCTTTCTCTTCGTTCAGAGAGTTTGCATTGCTTTCATCAGCGGGTTGTTCAGAAAGAACGGTTTCAGATTTTACTCCAATACCCCCCCCGGACGAAATATTTTGATCTTCGTCCGAGAATTCCCCTTCTGAAATGGCGGGGCTTTCCCGATCGACCGCTGCGTTAACTTCCGCATCCGCTTTTACTTCGTCGGCCTCGATTACCGTTTCCACCGTGGAATCCATCTCTTCGGCAAAAGCCTGTGAATTCAGTGAAAACAAACCGAAGACAAATGCGAATAAAAGCGTTAAATAAAGTTTTCTTTTACGGTTCATTATCGACCCCTTTCTAAAAAATTGAAAGTTACAACTTAGGTCACTGATTTTCAATTCAGCGCACTAAAGTAAACTTACAACTACATTATACCTCTACTCTATAGTTTTTAATAGTGTTTATATCTATTTAATTTATTTAATTTAAAATCCCCACAAAAAAATCCACGAAGGTTTCCCCTCGTGGATTTCACTATATTTTATTTGCTGTAATCGTAGAAACCCTTTCCACTTGTAACGCCAAGCTCTCCTTTGTCGATCTTTTCGCCGATCATTTCGATGAGTCGATGGGTTACGGATTCAGGATCTTTCGCATCGGGTTTCATTTGTAAGATATTGTTTACGGTTTTAAGGCCTACTACATCCATAATTTGGAAGGGGCCTACAGGAGCGCCGGTGCCGATACGCCAAGATGCGTCTACAGTTTCGGGATCGGCAATGCCCCTTGCCCATAGATCTTGAGCCGCATCAAGTAAAGGAACGAGGAGCGAGTTCAACACGTATCCCGGTTGTTCTTTATGAAGCTTAATGGGCACCATGTTCATGTCTTTGGCAAATTCTACGACTTGTTCATAAATCTTGGGATCGGTTCCCTCGTGTCCCATACATTCCGCCGTGTTATGCGCCCAGATGGAGTTCGCAAAGTGAAGGGCCATGTATTTTTCCGGGCGGCCGGTGTATTCGGCGAAGGTGGAGGGCAGAAGGGTTGAGGAGTTGGTGCAGAGAATGGTTTTTTCATCGAGGACGTCACGAATGCTCTTGTAGAATTCGATTTTTTCTTCGGTGTTTTCCGCCATGGCCTCGATAGCGATATCTGCATCTTTCAGCGCTTTTTCTTTATCCAACTCGAGATGAAGTTTTTCCTTCATATTCTTCTCGCCTTGGGCGATGAGCTCATCGATTCCCTCAACGGTAATGTTGTTCCAATCGCGAATGAGGGCTTTTGGGTAGACGAATGCGCCCAAAGGATTACCGACGAATTTCTTCGCATCTTCCAGTGCGTCTAAAATGGCCTTTGTGTAATATTCAATTTTCGGTTCCGTACGGCCGATGGAGCCCTCGCTTCTAAGCCAGATGGTGGTGTCGTGGCCGGTGTAAGCGGACATAAGAGCGATTTGTGTGCCGAGGACGCCTCCGCCTAATAGTACAACTTTTTTGAATTCCATGATTGCCTCCTTTATAATAATGCTTTTTCCCTGCATTTACTTCTTCAAAATTTTACCTACCGAACAATCGAAGTTGTTCTGTATGGTGGGTATTTCTTATGTACCCTATAAGCTTTTGTTAAAACAATATTTAATAGTTTTTCTCGATTTTTTGTATTATTTTTTCATACGATTGCTTTTGTAGATAATATTTTAATTTTTAACTCTTGTTTCTTTTATTCTACAAAAAATTCTGCATAAAAAACGCACCCTCTCAGGTGCACCTCGACGCAAACCACATCAAAATACATCCACGCCACAAAGAGCGTGGACAAAGAGGCCGAAAATGTTTTAGCCGATACCGTACGCCCCAAAATGCGCATAGTAAAATAAAAACATTTATATATCGAGCGGGGAAAAAAGTGGGGAAGTGGGGAGTAATCAGCAGTAATCAGACGTAACTAAATGATAATAGAAAAAGAAAAACGGCTGAATTGCAAAGTTAAACGCAATCAGCCGTTATCATACTTGGTGGACAGTACTGGACTTGAACCAGTAGTTATAGGTCTTACAAACGGCTAAAACAAGCCATTTATTTTCATTATCATTTAAAAATCGGGGAGTTTAGTCGGGGACTGTGGTATAAAAACAAAAAGCGGGGATCCACCCCGCCTTTTTTATGTTTAAATTTGTCCGTCTTCTTCCGCTTCTTTTACTGCTTTATTAAGTAATTTTCCAAAGCCTCTATTACGATTCCCGATTTGCTCATGCCGGTTTTTGATCTTTCCGCTTCAAGGCGATCATTTAACGATGCGGGGATCTGCACGTGGATCGACGTCATTTCCTCGTCCTCTTCCACGATCCCAAATTCCACTTCGTATTCTTCGGCATCGAGGTTTGCCTCAGCCCACATTTTCGCCTCGTCATAGGATATGGGCTTTATAGCTTCGCCTCCGCTGTAATTGCCACTCCCTAAATCGACGCTATATTTACTCATGGGGCCGCCCTCACCATAAATAAAATACTCGCCTGTTCGCTTGCGGTAAAGTTTTTCCACGCACCATCCTAAATTATTGGCTATATCATATTCGTAACCGCCCACATAATTTGCCGTTTCGGTATCGTAAACTTTATTATTTATGATTTTTCTCATATTATCCCCCTTTATAGTAGGACAGGGGCTTTCGCCCCTTCCCATTATTTAAAGTAGTATTCGCCGATGCTTTCGTCGTACTCGATCGTTCCGTTATCGGTGAGGTAATCGATCGCTTCGTTTACGATAAATTTTTCGTAAGTTTCGTCTGCTCCAAATCCCATAAAAGTGTCATTTAGGATCTCAACGTATTGGATATCGCTGTAATTGCGATAATCGGCTTGCCCAAAAAGTGGGATAAATTCGAGGTTTCCGTATGCTCCTTCGATGAGGTAAACTCTACCCTTTTCGCCTTGTTCGGCTTTTTCTCTGATGTCGATGGTTACGATTTTGTTAGTCATGTTGTTTCTCCTTTTTTTATATCTTAGGGGTGATCCCCTTTCCTTTAGCTTAATTATATTATAGCCTTGAGTTTGTACAAAGTCAAGTACTATTTTTAAATTTATTTTGACTTTTTTTAAACTGCGGTATATACTCAAATCATAATCAGGACAAAGCCCTGCGGATTGAAATATATTTGTTTAGAGCAATGCTCATACTCGGGGAGATGCCTCCCCGTGGATTGAAATATGTTTGCTTAGAAAAACAAACATACAGAAAAAGGGGTCGAATTCGACCCCTTTTCTGTTGCCCGTTTTTAAATCCTACATTATAATAAAGGCAAGTGATCGCATTTTATAGTCATGTTGGATGAAACACAAGGCGATCACGATCTCGGCGTCGGGCTTCCTTTCCCGGCGCCTTTCCTTATGCAATAAAAAAAGCGCCTAGAGCCACCGCCCTAGACGCTTAATTTTTTACTTATTTCTGTTGCGCAAATACGCTTCTTTTTCCTGCGGGCTGATAAGATCTTTATCGCCCACACGAGAGCCGCTCTCGTAAAGTCCTACCGCCGATAAACCGATGACGATCCCCGTGATGATATTTGCTGGGGAGATGCCCGCCATGGCTACATAAATCACCGCTCCGACTAAAATCGCCACGATAGGGCTATACTTCGCCGGTAAACCTGCAATTTTAAAGGCCTGTACGATACCCAACACCGCCGTCGTCATGACAATTGCATTTTCCATGTTTTTCCTCCTTCGCTTTGACGCCTCTTAAAACCATGATCGCCGTTTCCGCTCGTGTCGCCATTGCACCGGGTCGTGTACCATCGGTAATGCCAAATTCCTTTGCTTCTTCCCATTCTTTTTCCGCCCACTCGGGGAGGTGATCCGGATCATTTTTTTGTGCCATTAAGTACTCCTTCCGCGCCTTATCTTGCGCCGCTAAATCTTCCACATCGGTGACTTCTGCCTCGGGTGCCGTCGTGGGCTTGACCGCCTCACCAAATGTGGAGGATTTTGTCAGGTCGATTGGCCACTCGATAGGTGCTTTGATCTGCTCTTTAAACTCCCACCACATCGCCCAATTGTTGGCTCTAAAATTATGGGGACAATCTTTGCGGCTTACATCATAATGCCGGCACACTTTAGATGCCGGCACGTTAAATTTACGCATTAAATTTTTTGTCAATTCCAAGACATTTTTATAGGTCTTTTTTAAATCGGCATCCGCATTAACGCACATCTCGATATTGAGCGAGTTATTATTGGTACACCCGTTGAGATACCGCCCTTTGCCTTGATTATCTCCTACCGACCAAGCCACCCGACTATCTCCTATTGTTTGGATAATTTGTTTATCGTCCACGTAGTAGTGCGCCGAGCCGTACCGCGTCGCCCCCTGCAAATAGCGATAATGCGCCATAGCATTAGCCCCCGCGTTGTAATTGCCAGTATAGTGGATAACGATAAATTTAATCTCGCTCGCCTTGCGATATCGCCCGATCTGCTTTTTATTGGATATCGGCTTGTAGATAAACTCCATTTCTACCTCCTCTCATTCCGCGCCTTGCAAAAGGTCCCGATCTCGACCAAATTTTCCTCGACTTTGTCGATCCGCTCGTCGTGCCTCTCTAAGACCTTGTGGATGTTGTCTCGGTCTTTTTGACTGTCGAGGATATCGTGTCGGAGCTCCTGTATCGTATCCTCTAAACTTTTTAGCGTTGCTTTCGTTCCTGCCATCACCTTGGTAAAAGGCGTAACGATCAACTTGGCGAAGCTAAAAATCGCTATAAATGCCGTCGCCCATTTAGCGATAGCGTCGATGTCTAATTGCATAGATCACTCCTAACTAATATACTCATAGACCAACGTGCCGATATATACATAAAAATATAATTCTTCTCTGCCGCTATAAGATTTTTCTGATTTTTTATAAACAAGCTTTTCCATTTTACGGGATCCATCTACTAATTTATAGTAGGTACTATTTCCGAGGTAATTGGTTTTTCTGCCGATTCCGTAAAATTTACCATCTTTAATTTCGTATTCTGAATAAACTTCTTCTGGACTAAATCCGCCAACGTAAGATTGGGTTTCTGTTTTCTTTTCCCATTTAATTATCAGCTTTTTTTCTCTTTCCCATAGCAATACCCCCCCCGATACGATTTTAACGATGTCATTGGAGGTATGTTTTACTGCTTTAAAATCCGATATCATAAATTATTCCTCCAACACGCATTCTGCGGTTACTCTTACATTTTCTATGTCGGCCTCTGTAACTGACCTATTAAAAATCGCATTTATTTTAATATTACTGATAGGCTCGTCAAGACCGTGGATTTCAATTTCTGTCACTGGTGATCCTGTAACACCATCAAGCGATCCATATGATGCTGCATATCCTGCCGTGTTTATCTTCCAACCAAAAAATCGATAGTCGGACAGGGTAAATTCTAAGTCTGTACAATCCATATAGTAAATATCTTCATAATTTATACGAATTCTTGTAAATCTTTTTTTATTTGTCGGCACATCGATATCAATTAATATTCTATTTGATCGATCACCTTTACCAATCATAGGTGTTAACTTTATAACCGTCCCCCATAAGACCTCGCTATTGTGTATCACTTGATCGATATCGCCGTTTGATTTAATCGCTTTAAATTCCATAGCTACGCCTTAATAAAATAAATCTTGCTCTCGTCATTTTGTTGATCTGTCGATAAAGCATCATATTCCGACTGCGTCAGAATGATGGATTCTTTCATTCGTCCTAATTTTTCTTTTTCTGCGTCTGTATAATCGTTGGTAGATAGTCCTTTTCCGCTAACCGCATCGACTTTTCCGTTCCACTCCTTTTTCTCGTCGTCAGTTACAGTGCGGTGGGTCGAGTCGCTCGTCATGTCCGCTAGACGAGTCTTGATGTCCTCGGTCTTTGCGTAAGGCGTTAAATCCACACTGACCATACTCGCCATTTCCTGTTTTTGCGATTGGGTCAAATCAGTATACTTGAGCGGCTCGCCTTTATCGCCCGGCTTTCCCGGAGGGCCCGGAGGTCCTTGTTTGCCTTGTATCCCATCCTCGCCTTGGATGCCTTGCAATCCACGAGGCCCCGGCTCTCCAATATCGCCTTGTTCCCCTTTCGGACCCATGGCTCGCTTGCCCGTGTCCTCGCCGTCGATTACCCACGTGCCTGCGTCGGAGATCGTCATCTTCGGAGGATCGCCTTTGTCGCCTTGCCGTCCCGGATCACCTTTCTCGCCCTTTACCCGCCCGACGTTCGTCCATGTCGTATCGCTCCACACGTACAAGTCGCCGCCGATCATGTAAGCATCGCCCGCCTTCCCCGCTTTTGGGAGGTCGGAGGTGCTATTTTTTGTGCCTTTAATCGCGAGAGCCGCACCGGTTTCACCTTTTACGCCCGGCTCGCCCTTATCGCCTTTTTCGCCACGGTTAAAATAGGGCAACTCCATATAAAGGTGCTTTCCGTCGCCTACTTTCATCAGCCCGGTATCGCCTTCGACGGCGAGTTCTCCCGCATATAAAATAAGTTGCGATGCCTCCCACTCCGCCTTGGAGCGGTACTGGAAGGCAAATCGCCCAAGCGTTACCCGCTTCATCTTACGCCTCTTGTTTATCTAACTCGAGGCGTTTTTTAACCGCATCGCGCATGCCAAAGCAGGTCGGCACGTCATCGATGGTCTTTTCGCCACGTTTAATTGCGTTCGCCCAAATTTTTACGACCATCGAGTTTTCATCTAGCATAAACATTATTTAGCCTCCTTTAAACTTGCAACTTCCGCCTGCATCATACCGATCATCTCGGTCATTTCCATGGCCATGGTCTCCATCGCCTTTTTGTACTCTTTGATAATTTGATCTTGCATGCCGATCATCGCCGACATCTCCATGACCGTGGCTGTGGACGCTTCACTTTGTGCGTCCACCTTCTCGTCGATGGTTTTAATCGTCTTGATCACATCGCCGTCTTTTACATTCTCGTCGATAAAGTCTTCCCGATCACGCTCTTGGTGGATCGCAATTAAAGATCTTTGATTGTGGATTATCATTCAAACGCTCCTCCTACTCCATACACATAACTGTCTAAAATAGCCGCGCCACGCTCGACGACGATTTTAATGGATACGCCCCATTTGTCCGCCGTGCGTTTTGCGTTTTTAAATTGGTAATCGAGCCCTGCCGTCGACATGCTCGTGATATCCTCCCACGTGGGCGCATCGTCAAAAGCGTTGTTGCACGCGTATATTGCACCTTTTGCACCATTGGCTAACTTCCAATTCGGGACGATAAAAATCTTTCTCGCCGCCGCATCGGTAACAATCGGCTCCCTAAACTCCGCCAGTAACCGCGTTACCTTGCGGGTAAAGCTGATGACACGTTGAGAGCGCATGCCTTGCGCATCTTCCGCTACAATTCTAAGCGCGTGAGTGCCCGGAGTCAGTTTTAAAAACTCCTCGCCCTCGATGACAAAAGTATAGTTTTTTCCATCTTCCACGGTCTCATAGGCTTTTTGATGCTCGCTATCCAGATAAACCCACGCCTTGATCGCATCGCCTTCCACGTCGGTAATGGAAAAAGTGTAACTGACCTTGTCCTCCACCGTGCCGATGTTTTTATCCTCGCCGCTAATGATCGGCGCGAAGTTGGCCCGTCTGAAAGTTTGAGTCAGCGTCGCCGTACCGCTTGATGTGTCCTCGGCTTCCACGCGTAAAACGTGGGATTTGTTGATATCTAAAGTCTTTAGCTTTTCCGCGTCGATGGTGATGGATAAATCGGTGTTTTTAGCCACGCTTTTACGTACGCGGATGACCTCGTCGTCTAGATACTCCACGATATTGACGTCGTCGCCCTCCGCATCGCTCACCTGGTACGTAAAACTAAAGGCGGTATTTTTATCCCCAAGATCGCCGCTTGCCACGTTAAATTTCGGCGGTGTATTGATTTTGGTAAAACGGTATGTGTTAGTTTTGCTTGCGCCCTCTCTATCCGTGGCTTTTACCTCGATCACGTGCTTGCCTAGCGTATATCCGGATAATTTAACGGGATAGGTATGACGCACGCCTAGTGTTACCTTGCCGAGGTCTTTTACCATCTCCCCGTTGGAATAAATTTTAACCGTAACCTCATCGCCTGCGTCCGGATCGGTGACGATAAAAGCGATATCAAAGTCTTTGTATACTGCGCCGTAATCGTAACTGTTCCCGCTGATGTTGGGAGCGGCGTTGTTGTTTACTTTGATCGTATTACTCGTCCGATAGCCACCTGTCGCACTGTAGGAATCCATAGCCTTGACCCGATAGCGGACGGTCTTTAACCCCTTGGGGATCGTATCTTTGTATTGTGTCGTGTAGCCGGAGATAATGCGTTTATAGCTCCCGTTATCGTCGCTCCGCTCTAAAACGTAAGCGCTGATATTGTTATCCGCATCATATGCCGATCCCCAGCTAATTTCCAACTCCTCCCCGCCATTTACTTCCTCGGGCACCGTGATAGACGACGGGGTTCCCGGCGATCGGTTCGTCTGCGCCCCCGATTGACAGGATCTTTCGCATGTCGTTTGGCATCCGTTTTCACACGATGTTTGGCAAGAAGATTCGCACGTCGACTCACACCCTTGACAATAGCCTTGGCATCCTAAGCATGCCGTTTCACACTGCGACTGACACCAACCCAAACATGTACTTTGGCACATTCCCTGACAATTGCCACAAGGGGCATCATCGTACACTTCTGCCGTCGTCATGCACCCCGAACACATGCTAGAAGCATTTGCACAACCCATAATTACACCATCCTTTCGTTGGCATTACATACTAATTCGTACCATCGGCAATACGCTTCGGGTATCGTTTCTAAGCTCCCTGTTTTAAAAAAATTATTAATCGTGCATGCGCCGGTGCATAAGTCCTTTACCGTACAACGATCACAACGACTATCTGCCGATGATTTTATGTTATCCACGTGGAATTTTTTGCTTAATTCGATTCGCTTGTCATCGTCGATACCCGTGTAGATATTCCCGATCTTAAAATCGGCGCACTCGGCGTTCTCCGTCATTTCCTGACACGAGTAGACATCGCCACTCGCGCCGATCGAACCGTACACTGACGCGCCTAAACCGCAGGTACCGCAAGCAGGTAGATCTTTTACTTTTCCGCGCTTGTCGGTTTTGTTTAAAAAGTCTTTCTTGCGCTTTTCAACCTCGCTAAATTCCGCATAAGATTTCCCGTTCGCCTTGGCCTCGGCGATATGGTCCATGATTTTTTCCACACCACGCTCCATGGCGTCGTAATCTTCCGTCGACCACTCCTCAAAAACATTGGGGATCATGGTTACGCTTTTATAACCCTTCCCCTCGGCGAAAAGGTAATTATCATACATATTCCGCACATTCCGCGGGTCGAGGGTCGCTCGAAACGTGCCGTGTGGATAATATTTGAGATATAAATCAATCGGGATATCGTCAAAAGATCCGCTCCCGTCGTGCTTCGTCCGCAGTAAATCTTGGGTCGGCTTATCCCCGTCGATAGAGAGCAAGATCTCCACACCGTGATCCTTAAAAAATCGGAGTTTATCCTCATCTAAAAGCGTGCCATTGGTGGTGATGGAGAGCGTATACTCCCCGTAATTCCCCCGCACGTACTCGATGATCGGCTTGACGATATCATCGTATCTAAGCATCGGCTCGCCGCCGAAAAAGGTAACCGATGGCGTGGCCAATTCGTCGAGAGCGTTTTTTGCATAAAAATCGACGGCATCTTTTGCCGTCTCGTAGGTCATTTCCAAGGGTTGTTGCTTTACAAAACAATACTTACACGCCAGATTGCACTTTTGCGTTACATTTAAAAAACCGCCACATATTTTAGGGAGCATTACACCACTCCTCGGCCGTTGACGGCATCGTAATAGCCTTCCTTAAAAACAAAATCGCCATCGAAGGTTTTAAGGTCGGCCACAAAACTATTGTGAGGCATATTGTTGCTTAGCCCGCCCTTTAGCGTGGCTAGTTCGATGCTGAGTCGTCGCACGGTGTCGAGGAGGTATTTTAACCCCATATAATTAACGAGGTCATTCCATTCCATCTGCCCGAGGTTGTAGGCGTCGACTGGTGTACCCGCCTGAAAAATGTTTCCGTCATACCTATCGTGTTGCACGATTTCGTTGCCATTTTTATCCTTGCCCCGGAGCGTCTCAACTTTTACGTTGCCAAATTCCGCGATGTGATCATCCCAAAAAACGGGCGTAATGGATTGGTCTAAAAACTCGTCCGTTATTTTATCGAGATAGGTCGGGTCGGCTTTTAGCCGCTCCTTGATCTCGTAATATGCCCTTTGTGTGTACTTATCCACGTCTACCTCCCATCTCAAAAATACTCATAGGATCGGTGATCTCCCGCTCAATTAATTGGATATAAAAACTCGAGACCAAACCATAGCCCGTCGTTTTCGTGATCTCCTGTGGTTTGGAGATCATGAGTTTCCCGCCTTTATCGTATAGCCTTAAATCGCTGATAACTCCAGATCCTCGCGGTGTATTGACAAAGACCTTTAACAAGTAATTCGGAGCGATCTCCGCCTTTAAAATTTCCGCGTCCTGCTCTTTATCGTCGATCACGATCTTCGCATGATCGATCTGATCCTTGATATATCGGATGACGCGGGTCATAAGATTATCGTGTATCATTCGTCCTCCTTAAATTCGTAGGCATTATCTCGGCTAAAGTCTTGGATATATAGGATCTCCTCGCTCCCGTCGCCTCGCAATTCCCCTGCTTTATAGCCGTCGTTGGTGTAACCGTAATACTCCTTGCCGTTGTTGATCGCCATGTTAAAGCCGATGGATGTTTTAAAGGCACGGCCCATGTGGCGATCATCGGGAATTGTTCCGCAGGCGTGCTCGCCGCACAAAAATTGCGGATAGGGTAGATTTGCCGATTTTGTTTCCGCCGTCACCAAAAATAGGCATCGCATGACGATCTCTAAGTAATAGACCAGATGTGCCGGCATAATTTTATTTAGCGTCTTTATCAGTGCCGGTACATCCACACGAGAGGAGTAAGCGATCTCCATACGTATTTTGTACGTATCGATGACTTCTTGTTTGATGATCTCTACGAGGCTTTTGTCCGCACAAAAAGACGACACGAGGTCATGTACTACCTGCTCCGTCGTCTGCGTGTGGAGATAGTGCAAATATCCCTGTATGATTTTCCGTCGCTCCTCGACACTTGCGCCGTTTGCGATGTCTAAGCCCAGATCTCTTTGATAGATAGATAGGGCTTCCACAGCCGTATCGAGGTAGAGGTTGCGGTCGACGATGGATAGCTCGTCTTGTAAAAGCCTAAAGACGAGATCCAACGTCCTCGCAATATCCAAAAAGGTGATGTTCTCTCGGTCGTACCACGGCAAATAGTGATAGTAGAGCCCTGCGTATGGGATCTTAATCTCTTTTATCCTCACTCGATCACCTCTATGCTCGAGAGTGTCGCTACATCCGTGTCCTCTAAGACGAGATTATCCGCCTTGCCGTTAATCGTGAGATCCTCGTAGTCTTTAACGCCGGGCGTAGCTAGTATATGACCGCCCACCTTGGCAAAAGACACAAAGGATTGGCTAAAAGCCACGGTGTAAAGGTACTCGTCGATAGCCTCCATCATGTCTTTTTTTACGTCCTCGAGAGCAAAGCCCGGCTGTATGGTCAGTTTGAGTTTTACCTCCATAGGGATTTCCTTTGCACTTTCCACGGTCAGGTTCTCCCAGTGGATGGGAGCCTCGAGCATGATGTGGTCTTTTACCGTCTTGATCATATCCTCGTCGACGCCCTTTCGGTCCATGCCGACAACTACGACCTTAACGGTGGAGGGCCCTTTCCACGTTCTAAACACCTTCGCTCCGCCGATTCCGTCGATTTCCTCCGCCCACAGTTTGTAGTGAGAGGGGTTCCCCGCCTTAGGCGGATTTTGCAGCTTGTCGTAAAAGCGCTCCCGGAAGTCGTCGTCGCTCTCCATGTCGTAGCCGTTGTTGACTTCGGCGATGGTCGTGATTTTTTTAATGCCCGTAAGTTGCGGGCTCGGTTTTAAGACGATGCCTCGAGAGAGATTGCCCTCTCCGCCGCTCACCAGTGCAAAAAACTCGATCTTGGCCATGCCGTCCTCCATGATCACGTAATCGTCACGGGTGGTGTAATCGGTACTCCCGCCTTTTAAAAGCGTACCTTTCGGGAGCCTTGCGCCCGGTTGCCCCTCGGCTTTTGCAAGACCGTGGGCGATGGTCGGTTGCTTACGCGTCAATCCTGCGATCTGATAAATTCGCGTCTCGAGGTCTCTCCCCTCGAGATTCTCAATGTCAAACTGCTCCGAGAGGTAGGCAATCAACCTGTGGATATCCTCAGCTAAAAAAGCCACGGCGGAGAGATTGTCGTAACTAAAAGAGTTAGGGCTCTTATCCTCCGTGTTGCGTAGCGCCCCGAGCATACGATCGAGATACGCCTGTTGGTCCATATCGGGGATCATTGTCATAAGATCACCTCCATTCCTCTCATATAAAACTTGCCGTATATGCTGATGACTTTAAAGCTGATATAGAGCGTCCCGTCGGCAAAGTCTACGGTCAAATCCTCCAATCGCTTGATATAGTCCGATAGATTCCGATCGACGGCCTCTTTGACAAAGCGTTCCGCCTCACTGTTGATGTAACCTTGGGTATAGGCTCGCCCGATCAAAGACTCGAGCTCGTTGCCGTAGCCCGGCGGGAAAATGTCGTATCGCCATCGTACCGTCATAAAGAGCTTCCATAGCTTGATTTTTAACGCCTCGATCTCGTAGACGAGGTAAAAGCCGCCATCGTCATTAAGTTTAAAATTTTGCGTCTCAAAGTCGTAGGCGTACTCGGAGCATATCGGGACAGTCCGCTCCTCCGCCGTGTCCGGCTCTATAAAAGGGTAGTAGTCTGCCACGATATCACCTCTTTAATCTGCATAAAACGTAAAGCGTCTGCTTGCTCCGGCTTTGCAAGCATGCGACCTTATCGCCTACCTTTAAGTCATCCTTAAAAATAATCGTCGCCTGCGGAAAACCGCCCGTGCTGTGACTGTCGCCCCGTGAGTCCGATCCCGTGAGCGTCGTGCTCGGGATCTCGATCTCTCGCTCGTGTCCGCTCGTCCAGTACTCGTTGATCTCGATCTGATCGGCTCGATAGACAAGATCACGAGTGGCGACTTCGATTTCGGGCGGCGCTTGGGTCACAGTTCCGGTTTCGCAGTAGGGCAGTAGCTCTTGCGACGGTGCCGGATCAAACAGATCACACAGCCCTTGTAAGTAGTCGTCTTTTTGCATTATTACCTCCCTACATAGCGATAGGCCTTATTAAATCGTCGGCCCTTTCCGTCGGTGATGCCCACACCTGAGTAACCTAGATACTTTTTGCTTTTAGTCGTGCCTCCGCTCTCTAAAATCTTGCCGTCGTAGTATTGGAGCGCCACGTGCCCCGATTGCCAAAGTACATCCCCCGGCTTGCGTTGATTCCACGGCACCTCTACAAAACCGTAAGCCTTGGGATTGCTCCTAAGCCCTGCCGATGTGAGCCGTCCGGGAATCGGCATTCCTGCCGACGTGTAGGCGTAGTCCACAAAGCCGGAGCAGTCGAGCCCCGATTGCGGAGTATTCCCGCCCCATTGATAGCGTGTACCCCTAACTTTTAGCCCCGCCTCGATGGCACGGGCCCCCGCGCTTCCGTCATTGGGCACGCCCGACGGTACATCGCTGTCTTTTTTATTTTCTGAGGTGTTGACGTCCTCCATGAGATTTTGATAGCTGAGGGTCAGTTCCACCTCGTGGTAGTTGTTGGCAAAATGGTGGGTATCGGAGACGATAAAAAACTTGCCATCAAGCCCCGTAAAGGGCTCGCGGACGATGACGGCGTTGCCCGTGATTAGGTCGTAGTCACCAAAAACTTTTAAATCGGCCTTTTTCTCGATCTCTTTTAAGATCCCTTCGGCTCGTGCTTTGGCGTCCTCATGCTTTTCTTGGCGGTAGACTTTTTCTCCACCTGTGGGCCCTGAGCCCTTTCGGCGGTTAAAAATCTCCGTCGCCTTTTTGTTGCGCACGGGATAATTGGGCTTTCCTGCCCTTTCAAAAGATTTTTCAAAGGCCCTTACCCCTGCCACGGGATCGCTGATCTTTTTAAAGTCGGCGTAGGACATCTTCGCACGCTTCCAAAAAACATTTTTCCCCTCGCGCATTTCCTTGTCCATAAAGGCGAGTTGCACCCCTAAATCCGTACTGCTTTTCCCTTGGGATTTCGCAAAGGCTCTCAACTCGGCGAGACGAGAGCCTCCCCATTGTGCAAGCCCTCTCCCCGGACCGCCGCCGTATTGCTTGCATGACGGGTCAAATCGGCTCTCCTGATAAAGATTGCCGAGGATCCCTGCGACGGCGCCGTCGGAGTAGCCAAGATCTTTAAAGTAATTCCAGATTTTTTCTTCATTGTCGGCGCCCTTGGGGACTTTCGTTCCGCCGATGGTCCCGATTTTGTTGCCGTCGGAGTCGTATTTGTCGACTTTTTCCACAGCATCCTTGACCGATACACTAAAGCGGGAATCGATGAGGTTAAAAGACGGGTCGAGCATATATTTCGCCACCGTCTTTCCTCGCTCGACGCACTCCACCTTTTCCCCGTCCATCCGGACGATAAAGGGCTTTTTACTTTTTTCGTATTCGAGGTGGTAAGCGGTCATGACGATCTGATAAGCGCTCGTCATATCAAAGACCCGTGTAATGGGCGCTCCCGTGTCCAGTTTCCCCGTGGGGATCTCCAAGTCTTTAAAGACTTGCCCGGCGATTTCGTCAGGCTTTTTGTCTTTAAAATTGTAAGTCTTTTGCGTGGCGTTGACTCGATAGAGTTTATCCATGGCGGTCACTCGCATTAAGCGACCGCTGATGGATTTTTCCTTCGAGACGAGTTCCCCGTCAAATACCACCGTCCCGTCGTCTTTTGTAAGACGCACGGGATCGTTCATTTTCGTAATGATGGTCGGGAGATTTTTATCGGTGTGAGGATTTTGCGATGTGGCGAGGTTAAACTCTAATTTGCGCCCCGCCTGCCCGTCTCCGCCGCTCCACGTCGCCGCATCATAAAATTGAGAGACATCTTTTCCGCTGACATAGAGCTTCATTATCTCAGCCCTTTCTTCTTCATTTCCACCTCACGCTCTCTCCTCAGTTCCTCAACGCCTTTCATCTTTTTAGGTGGGTATTTTTGAGGGTTCTTTTTGCGATCTATGAGCTCTTTTCGCCGTGCGTCGCAGTAGGCATCTATCTCCGCCGTGGTTTTTAAATCCTCGGGGATAGATTGCCCGATGGCTATGACCTCGAGGGGTGTAAGTCCATACTGTGGACTGTTTTTATCTGTGTTGACTTTATCCGCCGCACCTTTTACTCGCTTTACGGGTTTTTTAGGCTTGGGGGCTTCTTTCATTTTCAGTCGGATATACTCGCTCAAATTAAGTGTGTAATACAAGGAGTTTGAGCCGTCCTCCTCGTAGACATTAAAGGTGTCGATCAAACACTCAAAATTGTGAGGCGTCTCCGTCATGATGACACGCACGGGGAGCCCTGCGTCCTTCCACGCTTTTATTTTGTTGTAGTAATAATAGGGATCCGTGTTGATTTCCGTACTCGACACAAAGGGGTACAGTTGTGCCGGAAAAAAAGAGTCGATGCTTACCTTCCTGAGCCCTTTCTTCCCGGCGATGTTGACCGTCCCCACCTCGTTGAGCTCCACCGTGGAGTTGTTTTGACTGTCCTCCACACCGGGATAGGGGGTGACGGGTAAGAGTAATCTGTCTTGATCTTGTACAATCCAAAACTCCATAAGTCACCTCCTAAAATGCGGGCTTGGCTTGATTGAGTTTGGCGATTTTTAACTTGCGATAGAGAGCATCTCCGATTCGGTCGATGTCCGCATCCTCCCGCACCACGATTTGATCGGCGAGTTTCGGAATATGGATGTGGGTATCGCCCCCGGAGTTTCCGCTCATTCTCGCCTCGTGCATGGCGAGTCGGCTTTTAGTATTGGAGAGTACTTCCGATCCTCGTGGTAAGTTGACGATTTCGGGGCCTTCTTCCCCGACCCATGTCAAACCGCCTTTCCAATTCGATGTACCTCGAGCGTTTCGGCCCACGTCGCCGCCGCCCATTATGTTTCGCATGATGTTGACGGTTCCGCGGATGGGGTGACGCAAGAAGGCCTTAACTTCGCCCCACCACTTTTTAACTTTATCCACGCCGGCTTTAAATTGATCGTAAATCATAGTTACTTTTGATTTTATCGGCGTCTCCAGTTTGGATTTGAGCGTGTCAAACCAACCTTTTAACAGATTGACCGTGTTGGAAAACATTGTTTTTACAGCATTCCATGCACCTGCCCAGTTACCGGTTAAGACATTGGTCACAAAGTCTACGAGGGCTTTTGCTTGATCGATGATAAAGAGGATGTATTGGCCTACAAAGGGGGCCACCGCTCCGATGACGGTGAGCAGTAAGTTAAATGCCGCCACCAGAGGCCCGGCAAAAGTCGCCGCAAACTCTCCGACGATGCCCAAAATAGTCCCAAAGAGTTCCCCAAAACTCGATCCGAATCCCGAGAGATGCTCTTTGATCTCGCCCAAAAAGGCCTTTAAAGGCTCGCCGAAACTTTTGATCTTTTCCCCGGCTTGGGAGCAAATGTCCAAAAAGCCTTGAAGTAGCGGGCTAGACTCCACAAACTCTACAAATTTATTTTTTACATTTTCGATGACGGGGCCGATCTTATCCCAATTGGCGATGATGAGACCTGCCGCCAGTGCGACACCTGCGAGGACGAGGGCCAATTTAACGCCCGGCGTTAAGAGAGCGCCCATTAAAGTAGATCCGCCTTCGATCGCCGTCCCAAGCCTCATTGCAACTTTTACCGCACTGCCGCACAAGCCGACAATCTTTCCGATGCCGAGAGCCACGGGGGCGATGGCGGCCGCAAAGCCTATCAATTTCAAGATAAATCTTTGTGTATCGCCTTCGGCATCCGCAAAGTTATATGCAAGTTCGGTTATTTTATCGATAAGCGGAGAGAGCATGGGCAGTACATTTACTGCGACGGCTTTCGCCACTTCTTGCAGTGCATTTTTTAAAAACCGCACTTTGGCTTCAAAGGTTTTATAAGCCGCCGCCGCTTCTTTATTCAGCGCCTCATTCTCTTTCCACGCACGGGCCCCCAGTTTTATCGATCGACTTAAAAGCTCGTGGGCTCCGGAGAGCCGTTTCATCGTGTCTACCTCTCGGATGCCTTTGATATTAAGACTGTCGAGGACGGCGTCCACATTGCCTCCCGACTTGTTGACGTCGTCGAGCCCTTTGGCCACCATGGCAAGGGCTTTGGCGGGCTCCGATCGCCATACGCTCGCAAATTTATCGGCGCTTACGCCGGCTACGCTTGCGTAATTCTGCAGATTTTTTCCGCCGTCAAAGACCGATCGGTTAATTTTAGTCATGATCTTGGACATGGCCGATCCCCCGGCTTCCGCCTGTATGCCTACTGAGGACATGGCGGCGGCGAGGGACATGGTCGAGGCTTCCGTCATGCCGATCTGATGCGCCGTACCGGCGAGCCGTAAGCCCATTTCCATGATTTCCGATTCCGTCGTCGCAAAATTGTTTCCGAGCGCCACCACTGTGGACCCTAAGCGTCCATAGTCGTTCTCACTCATGCCGGTAATAGCGGCAAAGCGAGCGGCCGCCGTTGCGGCATCTTCGGCGCTCATATTGGTGGCCGTGCCCATTTTGACCATAGTTTCCGTAAAGTCGACGAGGTGCTCTTTGGATACGCCCAGTTGTCCCGCCGCTTCGGCGACCTTGGCGATGTTTTCCGCACTCTCGGGGATTCGTCGGCTCATCTTGACGATATCGTCGCTAAACTTGGCAAACTCTTTGTCGTTTAGATCTGTGGTCTTCCGTACTTTTACAAGTGCCGTTTCCAAACTCGAGTAACTCTTTATACTTGCGGCCACGCCTGCGCCCACAGCGAGAGTTACGGGCATCATTGCCTTGCCAATCCCTTGCATCCCCTTCGAGGTGTTGTAAAAGGATTGCTCCATAGCGTCCGCTTTTGATTTAAAACTCTTTAAACTTCCCTCAACTTTTGTAAGAGTGCTGCTAAAGTCGTCTTTTAATCGCAGTACGGCGTCAATATATTTAGTAGACAATGGCTCACCTCCTCATCGCCTTGGCCATTTCTTTGGCTTCTGCCTCTTTTTCTTCGATTTCTTGTAGCAAAAAAGCCCTCGTGACTTTTCGCTCGCCAAAGCGCATAGCAAAGTAATCAGAGGGCTTCCAGTCGTGTAACAAAAAACACAGATAAGCCGTATTGACATCCTTATCTGTGTAAATTAGTTTTTTATATCTTTTTCCTTCGCATAACCGGAGATAGCGTCGATCTCGTCTTTGAGTTTGTCCATTTCGCCCGATGTTAAAAGAGTCTTAACCAGTTCTTTCGGTGTGGCCGCTTTAAAGTGGTCTTGGACTTCTTTGTTTCTAAAAACGCTCGGGCAACCTTCGATAATGGTCATGACCGTGACATTGTAGGAGCCTTCCACGCGCATAGCTTCCGTCTTGGACTCAAAGCGGATCATACTTTCTTTAAGCTCACTCATGATCTCCGGATCCACTGCCTCGATTTTAAAATCCAGTTCCAATCCGTCAAATTTACCGAGTTTTAATTTTACAGTTTTCGTCGGCTTTTTAATTCTGCTTGCGTCTAAGGCAAGCAATTGCTCAACTGCATTAGTCATAGTTTACCTCCTAGTTGTACACGACCGTATCTTCTTCTACTACGTCGAGGGGTTCCCACTTCGCAAAGGTAAAAGAGATTTCCTGTTTCGTTTCCGACGCACGCTCAAAGCCTGTGAGAGGTACGTTCTCAAAGTTTACGTTTTTAAGGACGACACGCTCCATGCCGATGGCGTCGGGGTCGGACAGTTTGATAATTAATTGAGATTCCACTTGATGTCCGGATTTTTCCGTGTTGTAAGCTCTCATTAGTTGACGGGAGTTGATCTTGTATAGCGTCATGGAGCCGGAGCCTTCCATGCTTAATTGTTTTTTGTAGGTGGCCAAGTCTCTCGGCTTGCGGATGTCCGCATAGTTGATCGATACTTCCGCCGTGACGGATTCCGCCTCGGCGATATATTCGGAGTCGATCCAAACCTCGCCAAAGGTGCCGTTAAAGGTCCATTTATGATCAAAGCTCATATTTTACCTCCTTAAATGACAATATCGAGGTGGATATCCTCGATAGCATCTAAAATCTTTGTTTTTGCGAGCAGGTATACGTGAGATCCTGTGTCCGCATTTTTAAGGTCTCTAACGCTCATCTTGTCCACGTCCACGCCTTTGCGTCTTAAGTGATTGATCTGTTTTGCAAGGTCGAGGGATACATTGGTCGATCCGAGAGCCACAATTTGATCCATCTCGAGGGACTCAAAGTAGGCTTGGATTGCAGTGATAAGTAAGCATTTGTTGTTGTAAGTGTTGGGGTATTTGCCGAGATAGTGATCTTCCGCCGTTTTTTTAATGTCGCTAAAGATCAGGTCCATGGCTTCCACGATTTTGATCTTTTTAAAGGATTCGAGTTTTTCAGCGACCATGGTGGTAAAAGAGTTGACTGCACGGTTTACTTTTACTTTTTCGCCGTCGTTAAAGATGATAAATTCGCCGTTGTCCACAGCCTCGTCTCGCTTGTCTCTCGGGGGAGTCAGCACGTCGTCGACCTCAGGGAGCGGAGCAAAAGAGCATCCGATTCTTAAGGGTGTCCCTGCGATAAGTCCGGCGATTCGTGCACAGTAGTCGGCGGTGTTGTATTTTTTATCGCCGACTTTAATGTCTGTGGATGTAAAGTTGACGATGCCCTCGTAATCAGCTTTTGTGTTGGGCAGTACCGCTTTAACTCTCTTTTTCTCCTGATCTCTCATTTGTTTGATCCATGTAACGATCGCTTCCGTGTCGGCTTTTGCAATGCCGGGAATGGCGAGCCAGTCAAAGGGCACACTGCGCAAGTAGTTAAGTGCGTCGGTATAGTCCTTTGCTTCGGCGGGTTGCACATAGACGTAGATAAAGCGAGGCGTCGTTTGATAGCCCATAAACGCCTTTGCGATTTGATCTTTGTTGTAGCCGGATAATTCTTTCGGGATTTCCGTTACATTTCTCAACTTTAAAGGCTCAATCTTTGCCGCATCTCGTAAGATTAAGGCGACGACGCCCTGATCTCCTCGAGTGATGGCGGCGATGCCGAGCTCTTTAAAGACAATATCGATGGACGGAGAGCCCGTGCGTTCATTTGTTGCCATAATGTCCTCCTTATTGTGTGATTTCTAGGTAACGCATAATTTCCGCGGTCTCCTTGCGGTCCATAAACGTTACAAAACGCAGCTCAAAATCAAAGGAGAGAGTGCCCTCCTCGTCGATCTTGCTGTTGATATCAAAAAGTTGCAGGTAGCGGTCTCTTACCAGTACGACGAGGTCAAAGGCTCGGGCAAGCTCATCGCTCATGTGGATAAGCTCCAGTCTTTTTTTGCTCGCCGTTAGATATTTGATGCTGACCTGCACAACCATCTCTTTGCAATATTCGCTTTGATGTCTAAAGGCGATAGGGGTAACGTCGACGTAAAACGCCGGGAGCGTCATGCCTTCCTCCACCTCTCCCGCGTGGATAGGGATATCCGGGAAGTACTCGTCCAGTACTTTGTCCACACCGAGGGTGATATCAAAAAGCCCCACGTGCTGAGATTTGTCGACACGTGGGGTATATTTGTTTTTTATCATAGTAGGTCCTTGTATAACTCGTTGAGCCAAGCCGTGGTCTCCGCCTCAAATTTCGGGCGGTGGCTTTCCGTCGTCCGCTCGATATATCGTTGTCCGGGTACATAGCCGATAACTTTTCCGCTTTTTGTTACCAAGCGGTGGCCGTTGTTTACGAGGTGGTGATGAGGCGCCTTGTTGGTGATGGGCTTGGAATATCCTTTGTCCACAAATTTGACTTGCTTTGATACATAGCTGTCTCTTATGTGGCGTTTCCCGCCGGCCCGATAAGGCGTGTTGCCCTTTGCTTCCTCGATAAAGTCTCGACCTTGCTTATTTAAAAACTTGCGGATTTTCTTATCGGCGTTTTTGCCGGTCTTGGCCATGGCTTGGATATACTCGTCCAGATTTTTAAATTTGATCCCTGCCAATGGGTCTCTCCACCTCTCTCGCCATGATCTCCATGTGCATTTCCCGTCCCGATACGTCGAGAATCGACTCGATCCTTAGCGTCCGATCGCCCCAAAGGATAAACATGTCCGGGGTAATGGTCGGGCGGTAGTATGTGGTCACACGGTAAACGTGCTCCGATACTAAGATCTGTGATTCCGTCAGTTCTCGTCCGCGGATGGGCTTGATGTCTGCGTAGAGCACTTCCACATCGACAAGTTTTTGCTCTTGTTGTAGAAGCTCGTTTTTTACCGATCGATAGTCCACGATTTTGATTTTGTGGCGATAGTTGCGATTGACATTGGCCATAGTGCCCTTTTTATCGAGCATGATCTTTACCTCTCAATGCCTCGGAGAGTTGGAGTCTCAAAATCTCTTTGTGGTAGTTGTCCTCAAAGTATTCCGTGGCTTGGTTGTACTCGTATCGGCAATAGTCCAGTAAAAGATTTTGAGCCAGACCTTCTGTTGCAAAATCCGGCTCAGTACCTGTTAAATCTTTTAAATATTTCTCGCCTCGGGCGATGATCGACGCCAGATAAGCATCGTCACTGTCCCAAGTGATACGCAGCGTCTCTTTTACTTTATCTAACATCGATCACACCTCTTTATTGTGCGGGAGCTGCCTCTTTGCCCACTACCTCAACTTTGGGATAGGTCGGTTTTAAACCGCTGATGTCGGCTACCACAAAGGCGTTGTTATCTTTGGGCATACCGTTGCCGTAGAGCTTGGTGATGTAGATGCGTTGATCTTCCAAAAATTTGTAATCGTCGGAGTATTCGATCTTGCCGGATTTTGCAGTGCCTACGCCCATAAAATAGCCGTTAGCAACGCCGATGACCGCCTTGCCTGCCGCCATGCGCTCGGATTGGATCACGCGGGTGGGGAAAGGAAGAACGTCTTTTCTGTAAGTGCCGTCTAAGCCCTTAATGGTCGTCGCCGGGAATACTTTTGTAAAGTAGTCCACGGGGTTGACAACCATAATGACCTCGGAGATCACGCGGTAGCCAAAGACCTCTTTACCGTCGCTATCTTTGCCTTTGCTGTATTTAGCAATGCCGGAGAGGATGTTGCCGTAGGTTTCCACATCGAGAGTTTCGACTTTTACGGCTTTCTTTTCGGGATATTTTCCACCGGTTACGGATACGTCGTCGCCTACTTGGCGGATCATACCGATAGGCGTCTTATTACCGTCGCCGTTCAAAATGCCTTCTTCTAGGCCGAGAGCGAGGGCTTCGCCTAAGATTTCGCGGACATAGCGATCGAGCCACACGGGACCGAGATCGAGCATGTCTTTGGAGACGGGAATAAAGGCGGTTAGCTTTTTAAGGCTTACGTCAAAGACCTTAAAGCCGGACATGATTTCCGTAACGATGGGAGTGTTTAGCTCGTCCCATGTCGCCAGTTGTTCGTGGTGCATATTGACGATGATTTTAGTGATCGCCGTTGTGTTTTTAAAGTCGATGACGGACAGTAATTCATGATTTTTCTTCAGGTCGTCAAAGACGGCGTCGATGACGGTCTCGGGTAAGACCACTTTAAGGTCTTTTAATGCTTGTTGGGGATTGGTCGAGCGCATGGCCTCGATGGTACCCTTATAAAATTCTTTTTCTTCGGAAGTCAGTTGGCGCACGCCTCGAGCGGTTAAGACTTGGGCGTCTAATTGGTCATAGCGCAGTTCTTTTTTCGCATCTTCCAAGATGCCCGCTTGCATTTCCTTCGCCATTTCCAAAAAGGCGGAGGTAAATTCCTCACTGTTGCCGTTATCGATGGCGGCGGACATTTTTGCTCTTGCATCTTCCAAGGTTTGATTTTTTACGTCTAAACTTAAGGTCATTTTCTACACTCCTTTTAAAAATTCCATCATGTGTTGTTTTTTCAGTCTCTCGTTGATCGCCGCATTGGGATCGTCAGTCTCGGGCTCGTCATCTTCCTCGTCATCGTCTTCTAAAAGGCCGATGATGTAGTCGAGTTTGTTTAAGATTTCGGTGTTTGTGTCGTCTTCCGATGCGAGACCTTTAAAAATTAAAGCCTGCATCCGTTGTTGTACAGATTGATACGCCGTTTCCGCCGTCGTTTTTGTCTCTTTCATCGCCGTAGCAAATCCACACTCGAGGGATTCCTCCGGCGTGAGCCATGTTTCGGCATCGAGCATCGCCTTTAAATCGTCGTCACTTAAGTTGCACACGTTCCGATACGCTTGTTTCGTCGTCTCACTGATCTTTCGCACGCCTTCGGCGGCTTGCGTCAATTCGTCGGCATCGCCTACGGCCACAGTCCACGCATTGTGAATCATGAGCATGGAGAGGTCGCTTACGATACGATCGTCTCCGGCGCAAAAGATCACGCTTGCGATGCTGCACGCAAAGCCTTCGGCGATAGTCGTCACTTTTGCGGATCGGTCTTTCAGGGCATTGTAGATTGCGATGCCCTCTTTGACCTCTCCGCCGTAGCTGTTGATGTGGACGACGATCTCTTCGACGGATTCGGGCAAGTTTGCGATCTCCAAACTCACGGTCTCGTAACCAAAGCTCGACTCGCTACTTACAATCTCGTCGTAAAGATAGACGTCCGCTCGCTTGTCATTCGTCAGCTTTACCAGATTCAATGTTTTCACCTCTTTCAAAGTTCTCTACTAGGTCATAGTTTTTCGTCATAAACCGCTTATCTCCGATGTCGTCGCTGATAGGCTCGTAGCCCACGGCTTTGATGGCGTCGTTAATCGTAAAGGCGCCGTTACGCATGAGCAGGTCGATACTGTTTGCCACATCTCGTAGGTCTTTGCTCTTAATATTGCTCGTGTCGATCTTTAAGTAAGATTTGCCGACGTATTCGTTGCGCCCGAACATTTTCCGATTGATTTCGTCTTGTACGAGTTTTGCAATGGGGTTTAAGCAAAAAGTAATAAAGTTGCTGTAAGCCTCTTTTGTGTCGATAACGTCACCTTTTAAAAGGGACGGCGGGATTCCGTATGCGATGGCGATAAAGTCAAACACATCGTTAACGTAGTTTTTCGTCTCTCTCGCAGACTCTCCTCCGCTCGACGATCGCCCGGCACTTCCGAGCTCCTCATAGTCCATGTCGGAGGTGAGAGGGAGCACGCTCGATACATCGGGATTCATAAAGTCCGCCATTTGACTGTTGACATAAGCGTTTAAGTCTTTTTGTCCCTGCTCCGTCTTCATCCAGTTTGTGGGGATTTTTAGCTTGCCCTTCCGAACTTTTGAGCCGAGATAACCGTTGGCCGACGAGTTGATCAGCTTACTAAACTCGCTATACATCCCCGCAATCCGTCGGTCGGCATCCACAGTTGAGGGATAATTTAAAAAAAGCACCTTGTCCTCAAACCAAACGTCGGTCAGTGCGTAGTCATTAATACATACGCCTGTGTATTCGTTCGGTTTAAAAACATATGGGTGCTTTGTGTAGTCGTCGGCGAGATATAAACTGCCGTTTTGTACGAGAATCAAACATTCCGACCGCTCGAGCAGTTTACGCACCACCGATTCCCAAAAACTTGCGGCGGGCGTGTTGAGATTAGGCTCGATATTAAACAGATAGTAATCTTTTTGCTTGATCTCTCTGCCTTTTTGATAGGTTCTAAATTCGGCGAGGCTAAAAGCCTTTGAGATTAAGGCGATGGATGCCTCTTTCGCGAGCTCTTTAAAGGCGTCAGTCGTCTCCGAGTGGAGGGCGATGGCGTCCAACGGGATGTATTTCTCGTCCTCGCCAAAAAAGCTCCTAAAAAAATCTATAATCGCTATGGTCATCACCTCCTAAAAATTAAAAACACCGGGGAGCGGTAAAGTTCCCGGCGCAGCATCGTCCAGTTGATCGTATTGGCTTAAGGCGTGCAAAAAAGCAAAAAAGCCGTCAGTTTTTCTCGTCTGCGGCTCTTGTTTTAAGTATGTCACGTTTCCTTTTTTGTCTTTTTCGAGGTACACGTTATTTGTGTACCATCGCATGGTCGGATTGTCGCCAAAGATAAATTTCTCCTCGGCAAAGCCCGATTCAATGATCGGGTGCAGTTGATTGTGGGTGATGGGCCCTTTGCGTATGGTGTCGAAGGGGATCCCTCTCTCCGTAAATTCGTCTTGCAAGTATTTTGCCCGGTAACTGTCCATAACTACTGTTTTGAGATTGTATTTGTTGACCTGCTCCTCAAACCAGTCGGCGATGGTATCGGCTCGGATGGATGCGTCGTGGATAATCGTGATTAAACCACGCTCCACCATTTCCTCCACCGGGAACTTGATTCGGCGAGACTCTATTTTCAGCGCCTGTTGATTCACAAAGGTGTGCTCATGCCAATAGTATTTACCGTCGAGCCTAAAAAGAATCCCGCATGAGCAAAAGTCCCGTACTTCCGCATAGTCCAAGCCCCCGATACAGTCCGCTCCCTCTAATTTGTCATAGGGTATCGGCTGATTCGTTTTAAGGATCTTATCCCACGATGCTACGAGGGCCATATTATCTTGCTTGGGATGATTCAATCGCTTCGTGTAAAACTCGATGGCCTGCGATGGCATGTATTTCGCCTTCGCCCAGTGGAGCTTCATTTCGTCTTGCAGATTCGGGAGATAGGGATAAGACGGGTTCGCCTTTTCCCAGTTTCTCTCATCGTTGGCGTCGCTCTCTTCGTCTATTTCGTAGACGAGGGGAAGGGTGCGGAGATCATCGCCTTCCCCGGCAAGGATCACGTCGACGAGTTTTAATTCGTCGTCCAATACGCCGCCACGGACATAGCCGTTGGTGGTGATGTAAAATTCCCGCGAGTGCTTAACTTTCCCAAAGCCCGAAGTAAAGACTTTGATTAGGTCGTAGGTCTCGTATTCGTGGACCTCGTCGAATATCAAACACCCCGATCGCTTTCCGTCTTTTGTAGATGAGTTGCTCGTGTTGGCTTTTACATAGGAGTTAGTCCCTTTCGACAGGATTTTCAGCTTCGTTTTGCTATATCCTTTTTTCATGTGGCTCCAATTGCCGTCGAGCATGTCGTAAATGTCGTTAAAACTCACAAAGGCCTGTTCTTCGCTGTTAGCGACAATGTCTACATTGTAATTACGCACGCCATGAGCGCCGCTCGTGAGATAAAAGGTCAGTCCGGAGATAAAGCCGTTCTTTCCGTTTCCCCGTCCCATCTCGATAAAAAACTTTTTAAAGACGATGTTTCCCGTGTCTTTGTAATAGGTGTGGACACAGGCGAGAATAAAGAGCTGCCACGGAAAGAGCGTCATATCAAACCACTTTTCGATGATCTCTTTTGCTCGTTCCGTTTTCTCGTCGTCCACGTAGATATTGGGATCGTCTAAAATACGTTTTACATACTGCATCGCCTTTTTTATTCGTTTCCCGGCGACAACCTTTCCGCTTTCGATGGCCGCCATGTAGTCCTCGATGTACTTGTGTGTCATAGCATAAAGTCACCGTCGTCCTCTTTTGCCTCGGGTTGGAGGTGGAGGCTTGCGATGATCTTTAACATTTGAGCATTGACTCGATTTAACTCCGCCACGGAGTCATTTTTTTTATAGCCCCATTGATTGGCGCCGTTTTGATAAAAGACGGAAACGCCTTTATCCTCGATGTCAAAAATGAGTTCGTTTTTTGTGTCCCACAAAGACATATAGTCCTCGACCAAATCCTCAAAGTGTTTTCCGGAGATGCCCAACTCGTTGAGTTGAGATAGTAGCTCCTTTTTGATCACATTGCGTTTGCGCTTGCGGGACTTGTAACGCTTTTCTCGCGCCGCTTGTAATTGTTCTTGCATATCGATTTCGTCCACTACTTATCACCTCCGATATTTTGAGATTGGAAACGGCGGGACTTGCACCCGCTGAAAGACTACCTCGCTTCCACATGATTGAGAGAGAGGAGGTTAACATGTAAAAGAAAAAAAGTCACGAAAGGAGAAAACATGTAATCATAAGGGGTGTCGTAAATCTCTCTCAATCAAAAAAAAGCAGTTTAACGACTTACTCAGGTCAGGACTACACCGCACCTCATGCGATTAGGCCAAAAATCTCTTTTGAAAAGTAGGGCGGCGGTCGTATATTGTATGCAACATACGAATTATTTTACTGGGGGTGCAATTAGCTACTGGGCGATAGGCGATAAAAAAACAAAAAAGCAGGTCAATTATTTACCCGCAGTTACCATCGCTCATCACTTAAAACATTGTTGTGTCTTGCATAGTTGCCGCTCAGCTCGTATTCGTGCACCTCCGCATGACACCTATTGCAAAGCGTGATGAGATTGTCATCACACAAGCCAAGCGTTGGCTCGTCCTTGAGATGTACCATGTGATGCACCATCTCCCCCGGACCCACACGCCCCTGCTTCTTGCACCGCTGACACTCATAGTTATCCCGTGCAATAATCTCCGCACGCTTGCGTTGCCAATCCATCGACTTATAAAACCGATCCGCTCGACCTTCTCGCACATACCCGACAAGCGGATCATGCACATCGAGCACACGGCTGTCATGGGGTACGGGGCTCATCACCGGGGGCCTCTCTGGGGATTAAAGTATCGTTGCTTTTTATCCAACGCCTTAAACTCCTCCTCACTTAAAAGCCGTTGCATCGCCACCTTATACTCACGGCAGTGGGGGTATCGTCCACAGTCAATGAGCCGACGCACCGACTCCGCATCCTTCCGCGTGTGCATATGCGCATGCTGCTCATACGTACCATGCTCCCGCACAATAAGCCATGGCCGATCCATCCTGCCACCCAACTTGCGAATACTTAACTTAATATGTAACACAGTAATAAACCCTCCCCGCGCGTCAAAATAAACACTGTGTACCGCGCCCCTCGTCGTGTAGACACTATATATAGATGTAGAAGACATAAATGTAATCACGACGCCACCAAAAAAGGCCGCCCTTCCGGACAGCCTCTCACATTACAATAATAACACCTATTTCTTTCCCCGGTGTTGCAACATCACGAGATTAACCCGAGCCGTTCCGCCACATTGTATATAAATTTAGATTTATACCGCCCATAAGTAGATCGATCGGCATAATCAGGATACGCCTTATGTTTCACGATGTTATCCCATACCCCCTTGCGGTATACCTCCGGGATCTGCGATAGCCCATAATCCACCGCATCGATGGATTGCATCATCCGCTCCCGCCGTATCACCGTTCGCATCACCGGATCCCCCGGAAGATTACTCCGCCCGTAGCACTCCTCGCCACCGCTCGATTGGATCATATCCTCCACCTCCGCGCACATGCGGTTATAATCCCGAATCTTCCATAAAACTTGATGATATACCGTAGGCGGAAGAATGTATTTTGTTTGTTTTTTCCGTCTATAATCCCTCACCGCACCACCATCACTTCCTCCACATAAATTCGAGACCTAGTTCATCCTCCAATGTTTTTGTAATATCATCCATCGATAACCGCCCTTCACTTACATCTTCGACAAGCTCCGAAAGTTGCTCCATAAATCGCTCCATCCGTACCTCGCCAAATCCCCATTGATCGCGCAAAACCAATAGCGATAGCACCACTGTACGATCGAACGCTTCACGGCTTACCTTCCGCACCGTTTCATCGATCGCCTTTTTCTTAATATCTTCGATCTGTTCCCACGTGAGATTATACGTAGGTGTTTTATTCTTCTTTTTCATCGTTCTACAATTCTCATATTTTTCGTTGGGTGCAAAGCCATGAGATCTTCTTTTGTCTTACCAAGCGCTATTTCTTTCCACCTATATGACTGGTGCGTCCGATTTTTTGTTAGTTCGGTTTTCACGATATACGGCTCTTTGACCTCCAGAGCAAATTTATATTCCATTTCTTCCCCTCCTAAAACGGCACGTCGCTATTATCGATCGGATAATAGCCCGCGTTTCCGTCCTGCGGCGCGAATCCTTGATTACTTCCTCCGCCATTCTCTTTCGCACTCTCTATAAAATGAACACGGTTTACGATCACATCGGTCGTATAAATCGTCTGACCGTTTTTATCGTAACTCCCCGTCGTGATCCTGCCCTCGATCGCGATTCTATTTCCCTTGCTAAAATAATTTGCGAGCATTTCCGCGGTTTTCCCGAACGCCTTAATCCCGATAAAATCCGCCGTCGGTTGTCCGTTAGCTTCCGCTTCCTGCCGTTTTTCTTTGCTCATCGAACGATTTACCGCCACGCTTGTAAAACATGATGGCGTTCCGCTTTGCGAATATCTAAGTTCCGGATCTTTCGTTAACCGTCCATATAAAACAACTAAATTCATACGCTCACCTCTAATACGCAGTATTCGCTATTCTTTCAAGCAATACATCGATATATTCTTTCATCGCCGCCGATTGCTTTTTTAAAATCTCGATATTTTTCTCATCGTGATCTTCGGAATTTATATAAAATTCCAATTTTTGATAATTATCTAATACTGTTTCGAGTTCTCTTAAAATTCTTCTTCCACGATCGAACTTTACTACCATTTCTGCTTTCATTTTTCCCTCCTTAATTAAAAAAACTGAATAGGTCCCCTCTATCTTTAATAGGCGTCTTACCATAAGCCGTACATATCTTCATTAATTCTTCCGCTATTGGCCTTGGTATATTCTCTAACGGATCATCGATAAAACACCAAGTTTTCTCTTTATCTAATCGCACCGCGAAAAACACTTCATCGTCATAAGCAATCGTTAACTCTGCGCTCATGGGAACCGGATCGCCGTTTCGCATCTTTTCCCACTTGTAATCGACGTTTAGTAAGAGTCTATATTTCTTGCATGCATCGTATAGTTTTTCTGCTATCGTCTTTTCTCTTTCCTCGCTCGTACTTTTTTTCTCCGTCTCGACCACCGCCGCCAATCTTTTTACATAGTCCATCGCCTTTTTTAAATCCTCGATACCGCCCTTTTGCGCATAGCGAATCAGATATTTTAAAGCGTTCCCTCTCAAAAAGCCTTTAAACTCTTCCAGCCCTAAAATCTTTGCTAAAGCGTCCATGCTGTCGCTTCCATCGCTTAAAACATAATGCGACGGCGTGTTAAATTCTGTCATCTCTACACCACCATTAGTCATTCAAGCTAGTTATTTCTCTATCATCTGATTCCACATCAATAAACATTGGTAAATATCCGTAAATTGTGTCTATCGCATCTTCTTCGTTTGATGCAATAACTTCCATCTTGATTTTGTATATTCCACTTTCTTCAATTAAAAATTTTTTCACTCTTCCACCTCAAGTTCTACAATATTCACACAACAAGGCTCTATTACATTCGCTTCTGTGTTTAATACATAATCAGCAAGTGCCGCTTTTGCCCTTGCTAATGATTCAAAAACACCAATAATTGATTCCGGGCCAGTATTTTCTGTTGCGTCCATCACTATGAAAATTTTCATTCTTCCACCTCAATCATCGCCCAATTACTAGGTCTTATTGTTATTGGGTTTCCTGTTGTCGCATCAGTAAAAACAATAAACTCGACTTTATTGTCGTATGTTTTTTGTAATTCATTTCCGTAATAACTTTCGTTTTCTTCTACAATTATTTCTTTTTCAATATATGGGTTGTGTAATTTCAATTTCATCATCTTTCCCCTTAAATAAGTGCATCCTCGATCATCGCTATGATCTCCATCAAAAATTCGTATTCTTCGCTTCCCCATTCGTACTCGGACGCTTCGTAATCTAAATCTCTCATGGTCTTTTTTAACTGATCCCGAGTCGCTTCTTTAAATTTCACCGTATCCCCCTCAATCAATCCTTGGACTATATCCTCGAGACATTAACCATAGCCTCGACTCCATGATTAAATTTTCAGGCATATCTGTTCGATTACATATCATTTTGTGCATGCTAATTTCTAAAACTTTGTCGCTAACCGCGGGAATTTCATTGCGAAACATGAAATGAAACTTTTTCAATTCATCGATATCTCTTGTTCTTAGTGCTTTTCCCAATTCTTTATAGTAATCATCCATCATTGCACCCCTGTACTCCCAAATCCACCGCTACCTCGTTCCGTCTCGCCTAGCGCTTCCACGCTTTTTAATTCCGCGCGCTTGTATGGGATCAGAATCATTTGCGCCACACGCACCCCCGGTTCAATCGTAATGACATCGTGGCCATGATTAACTAATTTAATCCCGATCTCCCCGCGATAATCGCAATCGATAATCCCGACGGAATTTAGCATCGAAAGCCCGCGCCAACCGTAACCCGATCGCACGACGAGCATACCGAAATGACCTTCGGGAATCTCCACCGCTAAATAGGTTTTCAATTCCGCCAAATTTCCCGGCCCGATCGTGATTTCCTCGTCGCCGTTATAGTAAATATCAATTCCCGCCGCGCCCTCGCTTCCGTAGCGCGGCTCTTTTGCGCCTTCTTTTGTCATTGTGTAATTCATTCGATTGCCTCCGATAATGTAATCTCCACCCGCGGATTCGTCTTGTCATATCGCACCCGCGAGCCGTCATGGCTAACAATGATCTTGCTATTGTCGTCCTCGATAATCCCCGCCTCGACAAGAATGTCGCAGGTCGCCTCCAATAAATTGACTAGATCCACCTTATGACGCGTCGGCATATAGTAAACGCATTGCATATTTAATGCGCCCTCCGGAGCCTTTGGCATTTGCAATAGCTGATATAAACAGTCTTTCTCGTAAATTTCGTATCGTTCACTTGGTTTAATTTTTAAATATTTTCCTGCGTGAACAATTCTTTGCGAGTTCTTTTTTGTAATCGGTCTACCGTATAACGTGATTTCCATTCCGCCCCCTATAAATAATTCTTGCCGAAGATTTTCATAAATTCTTCGTGGCTATGATCTTCCTCGAATCGTCGTTGTCCTTCCGCCCGACTCCACGCCATCATGCTCGCGTTTTGATGTAATTCCCGATGGCACGCCGGACATAATCGGATCACTAATCCGTACCGATCGCTTAACTTTCGTAGCCCGCGGCCGAAAATTAAATGATGTTCTTCCGTCCTCGGATTTCCACATAAATAACAATTCACGCCATCACCTTTTCCATATCCGCCACTGTTACCGATCGCGCGTCTATATCCTGCAATTCTAATTGCATGATCTTTTCCCCGCATCGCCGTCTAAAAACAATCGCGTTTATATGCCGATACTCGATACCGTCCAATAAAACAGGTTCTTGCCGATCGAACGCTTTTTTTGCCTCCTCGTATGTCATTGATTACACCTCGGCTTGCATGCCTTTAAAAACGCCGCCGATTTTAACGTTTCGCGGCCTTTAGATTGCAACACCGCTACCGTCCGATCGATGTCGTCCTGATCGCTCGCCACCCAATAGCCCGCGTCGCTCGTCACGATCGGAACACCTTTTTGTCGTAGCGATGCCGTGACATATCGCGCCTCCCGCGGCGAAAATGGAAGATCGCGGCACCTGACCGCCGTATCCTCCGATGTCCCAATCATGGAAATAAATTGCTCCTCATATTTCGATAAATCTCTCATCGTAGCACCTCTCCCCAATAGCCGACATTTAACCCTGCATCCGCCGCCATATTTAATAGCACCTCGATTAGATCGCTCATCTCTTTTGTCGTAAAAGTCGACGATCCGGGATAACAACGATACACCGCTTTATCTCCCTCGACCGGTTGTAAAAACTCAACGGCGCGAAATACTTTCCGCAGGTCTTTTTCCGATTCCGTCATGGCGATTACCGTGACATGTTTTGCCCCGGCCTCTCGTAGCGCGTTAATGTAAATGCTCATGGGATCGTTGGATAAATGGCCGTTCGTCGCCTTGTCGATATCGTTAATCAACGCCCACATTTTGCGATTTTGCTCGAGCGATCGGCGGCCTTTCGCCTTCTCGACGTCGATACTTAATTTCTCGTCGAGTTCCACATGCTTTAATTGCTGATAATAACCTTGGCCGTAAACCCTAAACGTTACATATCCCACGCCGTTATCGTTTTTCCATTGCCGATGCTTAGTCGCGATAATTTTCATCGTGCATCCTCCGCATAAATTTCTCCCGCTTATCCTCAGCCGTTTGTAGTCGTCGCGGTCTGTTTTTAAATTCCACGGGGATCGGGCACATTTCCATGAGGCGGTCAAATGTCCGATCCACGCCGTCGTAGCTTAGATACTTGCATAATTCTTCCATGCCAAGGTTCGTCGTTACGATCGTCGGGAGTTTCGCACGGTACCGATCGTCGATCGCTTTATATAATTGCGATAATTCCCAATCGCTCCGCCCGCCAACGCCTAAATCGTCGAGGATCAATAAATCACATCGCCCGATCTCGTCGAAAAATTCAACCTCGCCCTGTGTGCCGAATTTCGATACGCGCTTAATCTCCTGCATCAATCCCGTTTGGCTCAGCACGATCACCTTATAGCCGTATTCGAGGAGGTTGTTTGCGATGCTAAACGCTAGATGGCTTTTCCCCGTGCCCGGTAGCCCGTAAAAAATCATGCCGATGTTGTCGTCGCGGTTTGCCTTAAAATGGCGAACATAACTGATCGCGATGTCGTAATACGATCGGTTCTCCTTGTCGATCTTAAAGCCGGCGAAACCGTAATCGTACACATCGGTAAACGCCCGCCGTCTTAGCGATTCCTTCCTGCGCTTAATCTCGTCCTCTTTGTCCTTTTCCCGTAGTCGGCGGTTGATCTCCTGTTGCCGCGGCGAACTCGCCTTGATCGTAACCTCGCCGCCAAAAAGGTTAAAGGTGATCTCCTGCCCTTCGTCGCTTAGGGAATTTAGATCTTTTACCGCGCCTTGCGCCGGGCTTTCGCGATAATCGCCATTCGCGATCGCCATTTCCTCGGCTTCTAGTCGCTTTAGAAAATCGTTCATGATCTACCCCTCTCGAAATTCTCGTTGGTAATCGCCGAAACGAAGAACGCGTCATAGGATCCATTGCGTAAACCTCGGCTCTCCTGCCGCGCCTTCTCCCCGTCTTTTAGCGGAAAGACCCCTTGCCAATTGTTCATGACCGAGTTATTGAGTATCGCGATCTTCTCCTCGTCATTGCTTGCAATTTGATCGAGCCGTTGAACGATTAATTTAAATGCCGATACAGTAAATGGCTTTCGCTTATCCCGCTTTTCCATATCCAATCGCATTTCACAAAACTGTATCAGCGCATCGCGCACGCGCGGGCGCATAGACTTATTATTTATATATTCAGTTATATATTCTGTTATATTATTCTCTTTAACCGTTTGGTATAGAGGGTTTTGATCGTTTGGCATAGAGGGTCTTGATCGTTTGGCCGATACCCCTTGACAGTTTGGTACATAGGGTTGACCGTTTGGTATAGAGGGTTGATCATTTGGTATAGAGGGCTCTTCTATTTTTTCTTCTTCCGGGCCTTCCTCCGGATCGGCAAAAATATTTTTAATATATAGCTTCCGACAGGTAATTTGACCGCTATCTTTATCCTTTACGACCACCCTTTCGAGGTAGCCTAGTTCAATAATGTGGGTAATGTACCGGCTAATACATCCCTTCGATACACCCATAAGATCGGATAGATATTCGTTCGTCGCCCAACAATACCCTTCTTTTTTAGTCAACGAGAAGATATGCCCATAAAGCAACTTCTCATTTCCCTTTAATCGATCATCTTGTGCCACGACCTGCGGAATTAATAAAAACGCAAAACCGTCTGTATTTTCTTGGTAAACGCTCATCTATGCCTCCCTATACATTTGCCGCAACATATTGAGTAACGCGTCCAGTTGCTCATCGCTTAATAGTCGCGTCGATTTCTTCCCGAAATTCGCTTTCATGATCTCGACCATCGTCTCCGGCGGAATATTCTTCGCCCGCGCGAAATTTAAAACCTCGTCGCGCTTCGGATCCAGAGCATCCTTCGTTTCTTGGCGCGGAACCGCGTTCCCGAGGGTGTAGCGCACCATGTCGTTCTGATCGCGTATTTGTAATCCGGTAATTTTGCCATTGTCATATTCAATCGCCGATACGTGCAATTTAACTTTATAGCCGAGTTTAAATTTCTTCCCGTTCGCGAAGATCTCGCCATTTTTAGCGTTAATCCACATAAATTTCGGCGCGGTGTATAATTCCCTGCCGATTCCGATATTGGTGCATGCCCGCTTAAAAGCGTCCGATGCCTCGCCCTTTTCCGATTCCGCATCACTCGGCACGCCTACGTCTTGTTTTTCGATCCACATCTTTTTTTCGTCATCCCAGATCTGCACGCTACAAAAAAGATTATTATTGATCACCGTGTGTTTTCGTTGCCAGTTCATCGGCCCGAAACATTCGTCGAGAACGTTCATGTCCGCCCGCGCGTTTTTATATAAAAGCACCGAGAACCCGTTTTCTTTAATGGTTTGAGGGCGAACCTCGATCTCGTCCGCCCGTAATTTTCTAATCGTGATCACGATGAATCGCCCCTATCTCAACCTTAACGACTTCGTTCGCACAAGCTCTACGCCTTCCGTTAGTTCTCCTGCCTCAATGGCCTTCTTGATTTTCGTCTTCATAGGCTTGCGTTCGATCTTCCAGTAAGCATCAGGGATAAGATCTTCATCGAGAATGTTAACGCTCGGCGCGTTCGCCTGAATACTCCACTTAAAGATCCCCGACGAAACCTTATCTTTTCCTATAGCTTCCAGATTCCCTTGAACATAGCCTTTAATGTCCGCGATGCGGTTCTTCACCGCCGTCTTCCGCGCCTTTAGCCGCTTTTCCTCGGCTTCCAGGCCGTCCGCTTCCGCTTCTAAATTGCGAATCACCTTCGCCGTGGATTCTAACTTCTCTTCCAAGACTGCATCTACGGCATCCATGGCCGTCGCAACAGCCACGTCATCATCGATATTTTCCAAATTTTCGTAAATTTCTGCGATATCATAAAGTTTCATTATGCTTCAACCTCCATAACCTTTTTCAATTCTTCCATAGAGTCTTCTTGACGTTTAATAAGATTCGGAAGTTCTTCCGACGCCCTTTTTCCGCGTTCAATCGCTTCTACTGCTCGCTCAATGTTTTCCGCGTTACGCGCGATCATGTTTGTTAAATCTCCTAAAGTTTTCATACTTGATCTCCTTTGTGATATAATTTAATCAGATTTTTTTTCTTAATCCTGCGATGGTTGCCGCCGTCGCGGGATTTTTAAATTTCATGGGCTTCGGCGAAACTATAAATTTCTTCATCGCCGATAATAATATGATCTAAAAATTTAATTCCCATTATTTGAGCCGCTTCCAAAACGCGCATAGTTAGCAATTTATCTTCCGAAGAAGGCTTTGAGCATCCGCTCGGGTGATTGTGCGCTATCGCGATCGAGTTAGCGTTACATAATAGCGCCCGTTGAAAAATTGATCGCATATCAATTTGCGTAGAATTAACCGTGCCGGTGGTTATATCAAATGCGCCGATTAATTTAAGTTTTGTATCGAAAGCCAATAAGCAAATTTTCTCCTGCGGCAATTTATCCATATGAAAGGTCTTTATTAAGACCTCCGCCATTTTCCTTGGAGATGTCAATTGCTCGTTTTCAATTTCGTATCGTTTAGATTCTTCTTTTACGAGTTCAACTCTATATTTTCTGATAATCATTTTGTCCTCCTAAAACTGGTACTCTCCCCGATCCTTGCTATATTGCACCGCCCACGCCGCTTTTTTATCCAGTTGCGTAACGCATACGCTTTCCGCCGCCGCATCGCCCGCCGGGCAAAGTAACATGGTAATGAGTGCGGTGAGGGCAATGATCACGGCGATGGCCGCCTGCCGACGGGCACGGTACTTACGTTCCATATACATTTTCGTGTAAGGTCTTTTCATTGCGTGTTCTCCCTTTCCATTTTTCGCAATTTTTCCAAGCCCCGCGTAAACTCCCCGTAGGCTCGCCGCTCATCCTTGTGGTCTTTATACTGCTCGATGCCGGGCTGCAGGTTAATGACAAAGCGTATTTCGTCATCATCCAACTTATATTTAACAAACAGCTGCACATCTAACCAAAACACATCTGGATCGGAACGACGCCATGCATAATTTTCCCTTTCGGCTTCTAACGCAATTCGCCCCACCTCCATGCCGCGCTCGGAGTCTAAATAGGGATTGTTTTTTGGTCGACAGGCCATAATCCTTGTGAGCCATTTGGCGTAATCTAAATCTAGCGTCATTGCGTCCCTCCTTTTTCAAGCCATTCGTCGAGCCACTCCTTTTTAAAGAGCCTCACGCTACCGTTTAACGCGAACCTGATCTCGCCTATCCGCGCGAGTTGTTGTAGCGTGTCATATCCGATACATAGATACGCCGCCGCCTCCTTTGGTCTAAAAACTTCTTTCGGTACTTTTATAAGTTCGATGATCTCGTCCAGTTTCTCATCGATTCTTAAATCTTCCATATCACGCCTCCTTTTTTGCTATAATCACCACGTCATAAAGCATGTTCCTGAATCGATTCTTCTAAAGCTACTAAATATTTAGCTTCCTGCAATAGGAGTTTATTCATAGCTCCAATCACATCCCAATACGCTAACGCCAATTCCTCGTTTTCTTTATAAGGGAGTGAGGGATTTAACCTTTCAATAAATTCAGACTTCTGCGTCTGCAAAAGAGCGAACCGCTTGCGAGATAACTCAATAGCGTGTGGGTTACGTTTATTTCCCGTCACTGAATCCACCTTCTTTCGCCCTTCTTAAAGCTTCATACATCCCATCTATCAGCGTATCTATATCTGCCGCATCAGATCCGAGGTAAATATCAAAATTCAAACCCAACCCCGTAAGAATCAAATACAAATCTTCTCGCGAAAGGCTCTTCTCCGAAATCAAGCGGAAGAGCCTTTTTACTTTCTCCGGATCATCCGTAATCACCCGGAACCTCCGAAAATCATTTTCCATAGGTACCTCCCCTATTTGCTATAATCACCTCGAAAGGAGGTGAAATTATGAATAAGATTACATTTAAGACATGGATTCTAAAATTTGAATGTGTTGATTGGCCTATTGGAGATCTCGCAAACGATATAAAATCCGACAGCCATTTCCCAAGAGCAAACGATAAAGAAACCATCTTAAATCACTTAATCAGTAAGAACGCTAGTAGTGCTGCCATCGAAACATTCAATGACGCATGGGACTACTACCTAAAATCCAGATGATCCAAAATGAGCACCTTCCGAACCCTTTTCTCGGAACGTTCCTTGGTGTATTTTCCTTTAATGGACACTTGGGTGGGGCTATACTCCCCGCCCTCTACATACTCGCCACCCCGTCGAACCAACTCCGCGATCAACGAATGGGCGGGAATTTGGGATAAAATAATCTTGTCTTCCATAGACACCTCTTTCTTTTTGCTATAATCACCTCGAAGGGAGGTGAAATGATGACAGTCGATTTTCAAAAAATTTACGATCAAACTCTAAAAGAAATTACGCAACAGAACCCAAACGATGATTCAGATATTGGTTTTATGAACCTCATTGGGGAAACTGCGGCGGATGCATGCCTTATAATGCTGAAGAACTATCACGACGCGCTTCAGCAAGAGACTCATAAAGAGCATCCATAATCCTCTCCTTGTCAATTGATAACGACTTATCAGCGAGCGGCCCCGTATTTTGAGCAATAATGCGGAGCAGATTTTTTATTTCTCTTAATTCGTTGAGTATTTCTTCCATACCACGCCTCCCATACATTTGCTATAATCCAATAAAAGGAGTTAATACATATGCAAACCGTCACAAACACTTTCTACTTCAATAGTGGCGACCGTTCCGTAAAAGTACCGCAACATTGCCCCTACTGCGGGAGCAAAACCCACTCAACCTACGTCACAGACGTATGCCTCAACTACAATAGCGAAAACGAATACGTCAGCGTCGCATGGTTGGCCGACTGCTGTTCACGAATTTACATCGTCAACTACCTGTTCAACATCAGCCGCAAGGCACTCGATTTCATCAGTCACTATCCGGCACAAGATCCGGGCCCCATGCCCGAAAACATGGCAGACATATCGCCTCGGTTCGTCACCCTCTATTCACAGGCAAGAACCGCCGAAGGACACGAACATTACGAACTCGCTGCGTGCGGCTATCGCAATGCCATCGAAGTCCTGATAAAAGACTTCGCCATCAACGTATTAAACAGAGATCGAAAAGAAGTCGAGGGTAAAAGCCTCTTTAAAGTCATTGAAGACTACCTTCCGAAAGAACTCATGAACACGTCCGACGTCGTCCGCATCCTTGGCAACGACAACACACACTACCTAAGAAAATACGAAGATATCGACTTCGCTGAACTGAAAAACTACCTGGATATCTTCATGATGCAAATCGAAGTCCAATACAAGATACTTAATCCTCCCGTTGGTCGGAATTAACCATCTTCAAATTCAACTCAATCTCAGACTGCGCCAGTTCGCGTGCTAACATATTTGCCTCACGTAAAAGCGCAATATACCGGTTCACCTTCTCCAGCGCATCATCCGCGCCGATAAGCGTAACCCTACTTTGAACATCAGAACCTGCCATTTAATCCCTCGTTTCTAAAGCTACTAAATAATTAGCCTCCTGCGATAAAACCTTGTTCATAACTACAACTACATCCCAATACGCTCGTGCCAACTCCTCGTTCCCTTCATAAGGGAGCGAGGGATTTAATTTTTCAATAAATTCAGACTTTTGTGTCTGTAATAGAGCGAACCGCTTGCGAGATAACTCACTAGCACGTGGGTTGAGTTTATTTTCCGTCACTGAATCCACCTTCTTTCGCCCTTCTTAAAGTGTCATACAGCCCATCTATCAGCGTATCTATGTCCACCGCATCAGATCCGGGATAAATATCAAAATTCAAGCCCAAACCCGTAAGAAGCAAATACAAATCATCTCGCGAAAGGCCCTTCTCCGAAATCAGGCGGAAGAGCCTTTTTGCTTTCTCCGCGTCGTCCGTTATCACCCGGAACCGGCGTAAATCATTTTCCATACACACCTCTTTTCCTTTTTCTTGCGTTTTGCAAGTCTAAGCCAAAAAAAAATCTCTTATTTCTGTAGATTCTATGTTTAGAATCTCAACAACACTAAACATTTCTTCGATAGTAAAAGATCGATTGTTGTTTAGTTTAAGACTTAGTGTAGGCTGCGACAACTTAAGTTTATCTGCTAAATAGTCTTGAGTAATATTTTCTTCGGCCATCTTATTTTTCAATAACTTCGAATTAACCACATACATTCCTCCCTCCTGATTATGTCTTGCGTTTTGCAAGTCTAGGATCATAATACCACCTCTTTTTTAGCGTTGCAATACTTTTTGCAATTATTTTTGTAATTTCATATTGCGATTTGCAATATAGCCGTGTATAATACTAATAAACTAGGGTGCAGAGGAGATTGAAAATGAATTATAAACCGCATTTAATTGGACAGAGAATAAAAGAATCCCGCGACTCGAAGGATCTGACTATAAAGGAATTGGCTGAGGCAGTTGGCTTATCGGAATCAACTATAAGTAGATATGAGAGCGGACACGTTGCAAAAATTAAAATACCGGTTCTTTCCAGCATTGCCAGTATTCTAAACGTTCAAGAAGAATACCTATTGGGTGTTACCGATCAAAAACAAGCCATACATGACTCGGTACCCATGGGGCAATATCGGTTCGTACCCATGTCGATTGCGGCGGGACAACCTATCGGAATCGATGGGATCCAAGACCTTCCCACAATGACGCTCCCGAAGGCTTTTCTTGGGAAATATGCGGATCGCAAAGACATTGTGCTCATGAAGGTGAATGGCGAATCCATGAATAAGGTTATACAAAACGGGTCTTGGATTGCTGTCATAACTAATATTGACTTAAACAATCTTAAAGATGGCGATTTCGTTGTTTTTGATTGGGAATACGAATACTCTCTGAAGGAATACCATGATCTTGGTGAAGAGATACTTTTTAGACCAAAGTCAACGGATTTATCTTTTGAGGAAATAAGATGCGAAAAAGATGAAGGTCTCAGGATTGTAGGTAAGGTGATTATGTATAACATAACGCTAGATTAAGAAGGAACTATTTATGACGCTGACAATCCGCGGTTTTAGTTGAAACCACGGACGTATTTTGAAAGAAGGATGCATCAATGAAAAATAAAGATTTGGTAATTAGCACTGGCACGATACTTTTAGCCGCCCTGGTAGCTTTTCTACTCAACCACCATATAATCTCTGTAGTGCTTGTTATTGTTGCGGTACTAGCTCTGATAGGATCACTTATAGAGAGAAAAACGGAGGAGGCAACAGAGGACAATCAATCGGAGCGCCATGACGCAGACATTTCAAAGCCATTGGAGAAGGATCGAAAGTATCACGGACCTTCGATTATGAAAAACAACAATAAAAAAGTTGTTACGCGCGAGGAGTATAAAGTGAGCGGTGTTACTTACGATGGTAGGCAAGAAAAATTGAGTGCTATCTATAAGCGATGCCAGGATGATCACGATCGATTTGGTTATTTCGACGAGAAATCCCACGAAGCCATATCCAGCGCCTATCATACCTTTGTCCCGGAGCCAGATAATGAATACGACAAAAACGCGATCGCCATTGTAGACCCAATAGAGGGGCAAATAGGCTATATCCCTAAAAAGAAAACCCGTGAAATCATGCCCGAGTATGTATCGAGATCCTATCTGTCAGTCAAAAAAGGAGAAGATTTTTACTATGCAACTGTTGAGGTTTGGCATGAGGTTCCGAAGTCTGTCTTTAACGGAAAGAATAAATGGTTCGACTAATTTTAAAACCACTAAAAGGAGGTTCTCATGAAAACAAAACTTACCAGCTTATTGCTCGCAGTGCTCATCGTCTTTTCCCCGGCGGCCACTTTTGCGCAGTCCCAAGACATTCAGATGAAAGTTAATGGCCAGCCTGTCGAAGCTGATGTTTCCGCATTTATCGAAAATGATCGAACCTACGTCCCCGTTCGCTTTGTAACAGAAGCATTGGGCGGCGATGTCCAGTTTGATACCGAAATGTATGACACCCCCGCAGTTCTCGTCTATAATGACGACGACATATGGTTAACCCTTTTTATCGGTTACCGGAAAGCATTATACGGCGAAAGTGTCATGGCCAATGACGTTGCCCCGCTTATCAAGAATGGCCGTACCATGGTTCCCATTCGTTTTATCGCTTCCTATTTGGGCTGCGAAATCGGTTGGGATCAGAAGACACGCACCGTCTACATCGATCAAGTAAACAATTTTGAAAGCTTCCATAAATATTCTGACGGTGCCGCCAGCCACAAAATAAGCAACTGGTTGATGCGTCCTAACCATAAAACGGCTGACTTTCTGAAAATTTTAAAATAACTAGAAACAAAAAAAGCCCCTCCCCGTCTGGACCACGGGAAAAGGGCATGGATTGAGGCGTGATATAACCTACAATCGCAACTACATTATATCACAGCCTCCGAAACGAAAGGAGGCATTTTTTATGTCATGGAGAAAGATAGGAAAAAACAAGTACAAAATGGAAGTCGAACGGCAAGTCGACGGGGAAAGAAAAAGAAAATCAGTAACTTATAATACCAAATTAAAAGGGCGTGACCTCAATCGCTTTATGCAGGCGAGGGAAAACGAAATTTATGATCGACTCGGAGAACCTGACGATGTCGTCGATTATAGCGATATCACTTATCGGCAATTTATCGACATCTTTATGGACTCTCGAGATGTCGAGGGGAAGAGCGTCGATTTTTACGAGTACTGTCTTTATGGCCATTGCCTCAAATACTTTAAAGACAAAAAAATAAAATCCATCAAACGAGCCGACGTTGTGGACTTTATAAAAAAACTCCGGGAATACATCTCCATACGCACGGGAGAGCCGCTCAAACCTAAGACAATAAAACACCATCGAGATTGTCTCCGAGCGCTATTTTACTACGCAAAATATTTAGAGATCATAGATACCAATCCGGCGGACTATATCAAAATCGACCCCGTGCCCAATCAGGTAAAAGGACGATACTACGAGCCCGAGGATGTCGACCGCCTCATCTCCACATTAGAGAGCGAGGGCGATTATAAATACTACGTCTTTTTTATCCTGCAACTATATACCGGATGCCGACCATCGGAGATCTACGGCTTAACGTGGGATAAAATCGACTTTAAACGGGGGCAGATCACCATCGATCAGGCACTCGTCAAAAGCAAATCCACGGGCGGTTATGTCCTAAAGTCCACCAAAACGAGCGATATCCGGATAAAGAGACTGCCCGGATCCATCGCCATCATGCTCAAAAAATTAAAAGAAGTGAACCTTGGCGTAACGGATTATATCTTTACCAACGCCGACGGAAACCACCTCGGCGAGCGGGCCTTTAGAGAGTACCTCCGTCGCTTTTGCAAAAGACATGATCTCCCGTACCTCCCGCCCTACGCTATAAGGCACACAACGGGAACACTCCTAGCGGCAAAAGGGATCCCCGTCGCCAACGTCGCAAAACAATTAGGACACGCATCGACCCAAACCACATCAAAATACATCCACGCCACACGATCTGTGGACGAAGAGGCAGAAAACATATTAGCCGAGATCGCCAAACCTAAGCTAAAACTCGTCAAATAAAAAATCGGGATAAAAATCGGGATGTCGGGGAGTAATCAGCAGTAATCAGACGTAACTAAATGATAATGGCAAAAGAAAAACGGCTGAATTGCAACGTTAAACGCAATCAGCCGTTATCATACTTGGTGGACAGTACTGGACTTGAACCAGCGACCCCTACGATGTCAACGTAGTGCTCTACCAACTGAGCTAACTCTCCTCACCATTTGTAACAATAAACAGTATACCAAGTTTTTTCTTTTTTAGCAAGAAGATTTTACCCGTTCTTTACACCGTGAGCATAAGGGCCATTTTCATTCTGCCGGCTGTTTCTACGGAGTGGCATCCGCCCTCTTCAAAGTAGATCATATCGCCGGCCTTCAACGCTTGTTCCTCTCCTTCATCATCTACCCTCGCTTTGCCCTCTAAGACGACGAGTGCAACATGGGCGAGTGCGCGATGAGAGCTGAGGTTTTCACCATTGTCAAAGGCATCAAGATCAACTCTATACGATCGTTTGAAAGGATTTTTCTGTTAGCCACGATGGCATCTTCTCAGTCGATAAGTTCTTTCAGGGTCGCGACGTCGCCGCCTTCAGGTAATGATTTTATAGCTCCTCTTTAATCATTTTCTATCCAATCTTTCAGTACACGAGCGTGGTTGATCGTCTCGCTCTTTGCCGCATATATTAGCGTCACCGGCGTATCGTTCAGACTTTCGATCGTCTCCTTCCGCCATTCTTTCGCCTTATCCGATGCGTTCAGCTCTTCTCTGTATTTTTTGGCAAATTCCGGGAAATGATCTTCTCTATGATCAAACCATTTTCTGAGTCCCGTAGACGGACACACTTCTTTCGCCCAACTATCCAGTTTTGCCTCTTCTTTTTTGACGCCTCTCGGCCAGTAGCGATCAACGAGGATTCGCTTGCCGTCTTCGGGAGTTGATTCTGCGTATGCTCTTTTAATTTTGACGGAATACATGTCTATCACCTGTCACCATTATATTCAATATGTCTCTATAAAGTACGTGTCATTTGTTACAGAGCCGGCTATTTTACAAGCCGCTTTTTTCAATAAAAAATCGGCGCACGATGACGCCGATTTTTTGAGCTGTCTAGTTAATTTCCGCTTTAGCATTTTTTGCCCGTTTATATTCTTCGATGAGTTTCGGCAATACTTTGTTCAAGTCGCCGACGATGCCGAGATCGGCCACATCGAAAATGGGGGCTCCGTCGTTTTTGTTGACGGCGATAATAAGGCCCGATTCTTCCATACCTGCCAAGTGTTGGATGGCGCCGGAAATACCGAAGGCGAAGTAGATATCGGGGCGCACGGTTTTACCTGTTTGGCCGACTTGGCGATCTTTTTCGATCCAGCCGGCGTCTACCGTTGCCCGAGAAGTGGACACTTCTCCGTCCATTAAATCGGCGAGCTCTTGCAAGCGATCGAATCCTTCCGGACCGCCGATGCCGCGGCCGCCGGATACGAGGACGTTGGCTTCTGTAATGTCCAGTTTTTTCTTGTCGTCTTTTGAAACTTCAAGAATTTTGACGTTCATGTCGTTTTCCGTAAGGCCCACATCTTCTAAGATGACCTCGCCTTTTCTGTTTTCATCGTTGGCGAGAGGGGTCATAACGCCGGGGCGAACGGTGGCCATTTGCGGACGAAAGTCTTCGCAAATAATCGTGGCCATTAAGTTACCCCCGAAAGCCGGGCGGGTCATGCGGAGAAGTTTGGATTCTTCGTCGATTTCAAGGCCGGTACAGTCGGCGGTAAGGCCGGTGTGGATCCTTGCGGCGAGGCGGGGCGCCAAATCTCTACCAATGGAACTTGCGCCGTAGAGCACGATTTCGGGATCGTATTTTTTTACAATTTCATAGATCGCCTTGGCATAGGGTTCGGTGACGTATTCTTTTAATAAGGGGTGATCCACGACGATGACTTTGTCGGCGCCGTGGTGAATTAAAATGTCCGCTTTTCCCTTGATTCCATCGCCTAATAATACACCGTAAACTTCTTGGCCGAGGTCGTCGGCAAGTTCTCTTGCTTTTCCTAAAAGTTCTGTGGAAACTTTTTGAAGTTCCCCGTCACGCTGTTCGGCGATAACAAATACATTTTTACTCATTTATTTCACGCTCCTTGTTCGGCTCGATCAGATCAAATATTTTTCTTCCAACTTGGAGACGATGGCCTTGGCCGCTTCATCTGCTGAAAGATCTTTAAGCACGATGCCGGCGCCTTTGCCTTGTTTCGCTTCGGATTTTTTAACTTTCGTCGGCGATCCTTTTAGACCTAAGTTGGCTAAGTCCACATTGTCTTTTACATCGTCTAAATGCCAAACGGTGACCTCTTGATCGTATGCATCGTACACGCCGCCGACGGTCATGTAGCGGGCATCGGCAAGCTCTGCGAGTGCCGTAATAACACAAGGTGTCTTCACTTCAATTAAGTGGTAGCGATCTTCAAATTGGCGTTTTACATGGAGTGTGTTATCGTCGATTACTTTTAAATCTTCCGCATAGGAAACTTGGGGGAGCCCCAGGTGTTCTGCAATTTGCGGGCCGACTTGGGCTGTATCGCCGTCGATGGCTTGGCGACCTGCGAGAATAAGATCGTAATCTCCTACTGTTTTAAGGCCGGCGGCAATGGTTTGGCTCGTAGCCCAGGTGTCCGCTCCGCCGAAGGCTCTGTCGGTTAAGAGAATGGCTTCGTCGGCGCCCATGGCCAGGGCTTCGCGCAAAGCATCTTCCGCTTGGGGCGGGCCCATGGAAAGGACGGTTACTTTTGTATCCGGGTGTTCATCTTTTATACGAAGGGCCATTTCGATGGCGGCTTTGTCGTCGGGATTAATAATGCTCGGTACGCCTTCGCGAATTAATGTATTGGTTTTCGGATCCAGACGAACTTCTGTGGTGTCCGGTACCTGTTTTGCACAAACTATAATTTTCATTTTACCCCTCCTCTTATTTAACGCCCATCCAGCCGGAAATAACCATGCGCATGACTTCGGATGTGCCTTCGTAAATTTCGGTGATCTTCGCATCGCGCATCATACGTTCCACGGGGTAGTCTTTGATGAAGCCGTAGCCGCCCAGAAGTTGTACGGCTTTATTCGTAACTTCCGATGCCGTTTCGGCGGCGAATAATTTCGCCATGGCGGCGTAGTGGCCGTAGGGAAGGCCATGGCCTTTGGTATCTGCGGCTCTGTAGACGAGAAGTCTCGCAGCATCGGCTTTGGTTTGCATGTTTGCAAGTTGGAATTGGGTGTTTTGGAATTGAGAAATTCTTCTTCCGAACTGTTTTCTCTCTTTGGTGTATTGAACGGCTTCATCGATGGCACCTTGTGCAATGCCCGCAGCTTGTGCGGCGATGCCGACACGACCGCCGTCTAAGGTCTTCATAGCGAGGGCAAAGCCTTTGCCTTCTCTGCCTAAGAGGTTTTCCTTAGGAATGCGGCAATCTTCCATGATCAGTTCGCAGGTAGATGATGCGCGAATCCCCATTTTATTTTCAGGTTCGCCGACGCGGAATCCCGGAGCATCTCGATCGACGATAAAAGCGGAAATGCCGTGGTTGCCTTTGGCTTCTCTGTCGGTAATGGCGATGATAATAAATACATCGGCAAAACCGGAGTTGGTGATGAAAATCTTTGTGCCGTTTAATACATATTCATCGCCGTCTAAAACGGCAACGGTTTGTTGGCCCGACGCATCGGTGCCGGCATTGGGTTCCGTCAAACCGAAGGCGCCGATTTTACGACCGCTTAAAAGATCCGGTAAGTACTTTTTCTTTTGCTCTTCCGTTCCGTTTTCATAAATAGGAGCGCAGCAAAGGGAGGTATGTGCCGAGACGATAACCCCTGTAGTGGCACACTTTTTGGAAAGCTCTTCCACGAGCATGGCGTAGGCTAAGTAATCTCCTCCTTGGCCACCATACTCCTTCGGAAACGGCACGCCGAAAAAGCCGGCCTTCGCCATTTTCTTTATGTTCTCCATCGGCGGCTCGCCGGTTTCATCGATTTCGGCGGCAACAGGTTCCACTTCATTTTCTGCAAACTCGCGATAGAGCTTACGGAGAAGCAGGTGTCGTTTATCCATAATAAAATCCATAGAAATCCCCCTTGTTCGACAAGTTTAGATAAGTGATGAGCGTATGAGTGGATGGGATTATCTGATTGATTGTTAAATCTCATTCACTTCTTGTTGTCTATTATAAACCTATTTTCCGAAATGTTAAGGGGTTTTCGTGATTTATTTCACTTTTAGTTGCTAAAGTAATCGTAAAATATAGTCTTATCCTTGCAAATACTGAACTTGGCTTCGAAATTATTTTTGAAAATATTTTTTCTACAGCGCTTTATGCGCATTAATATACTTCTTCAGTGCTGTATTTATGTTTTTTAATAAAAAGAGTCCCTTAGAAAATCAGCTTCTTTTTTTAGTTACAAATCATCCTAAAGAGAAGATCTGTTAAATAAAATTCTGATAAAACATCGACACCACTTTCAATCGATCTGATTCCATAGCACTTTGAAAGGACTTTCGCTATAATTAGATTATTAAATTAATTTAAAAGGTGAATTATGTATTCTTCCAAACGAGATTATACGATCGATCTGATCAAAACCGTGGCTATTTTGTCTGTTGTAATGATTCACGCTTCCGCACCCTTTTTGACGGGAGATGTAACAAATAGCTTTTGGCCCCTTGCCTGTTTTTTCAGGAGTCTGGCCTCCGGCGGCGTTCCCCTCTTTTTAATGGCGAGCGGCGCGCTCTTGTTGCGCCCGGAAAAATACATGCCGCTTGAAAAACTCTACGGTAAAAATATGGTGCGCATTATCTTAGCGCTTTTTTTCTGGGCCTTTCTTTACCGCGTCGCGCCTCTATACGGCACCATCCATTCACTCGGAGAATTCAAGGCGGCCCTCGGCGATTTAGCCCTCTTTCGCCACAAGGACCATCTCTATTATCTCCACATGACGATCCTCGTCTACGCTTTTTTACCCTTGAGTCGTATTATTGCGTGCCACTCCACGAAGAAGGAGATGCGTTATCTCCTCGTCCTGTGGTTTATCCTCGGAATTTTCCTTCCCAATATCAGGGCATTTTATAATTTAGAGGAATTCGGCGATATACCCCTACAATGGATCATGGTGCTTTCTTACAGCGCCATCGGCTACACTTTTATGGGCTTTTATCTATCGGAGCAAAAACCGTCTAAGAACCTCTACGCTCTAGGGGCGGCTTTGGGCCTTGCCATCGTCTTCGGCGGTACTTTCTATTTCTCAAGGACACTCGGGCAATTGGAAGAACGCTTTTTTGAAGGCATGTCCGTAGGGGTCTTCTTTTGGTCTGCCGGCCTCTTCGCCCTTATGCAAGACATTCGGCTATCAGAAAAAGCGAAAGACTTTGTTCTCGCTGTTTCAAAAAGTTCCTTCGCCGTATACCTCGTCCACATCCTCGTCCTTGATTCTTTGAAATGCGCATTTCCCGCACTTTCAACGCTGAATCCCCTGATCGGAATCCCCGCCATTACGGCGGCGGTCTTTGTGATCTCTTATATTCTTTACAAAATACTTTCCTACATTCCCTTCGTGCGGAAGTGGCTTATTTAGGAAATGGAAAAGCGATGCTCAAGCATCGCTTTTTTTGATGGAACGACAAAATCAAATCGCTATATTTAACTTTAAAGTTTACGCTCAAGTGCTTTCACGCAATGATTATTGATTTTTTCAATCTGATTCTTTTTTATTACTTTTTTTCTATCTTAATGCCCTATTTGGAGAATACTTTATACTCTGTCGTATAATAAAATAGTTCAATCGATCACTAAGTATACGGCTAATGAAAAGGAGGATTTATGAAACGAACAGTGGCCCTACTTATGGCCCTACTGCTCTTTCTCACGAGCGCCGCTCCCACGGCAAATGTCTTTGCCCAGAGTGCTGCGCCGGAAATGGGCGGTACGGCAAGATTTCAAACGATTTTAGAAACGCCGAACCCGACAGTTACAGACGGAAAAGAAGGCACGTTGCCCTCGGATGGCGGTTTCATCAAATTCCGCTATGACTCGAAAAACGTCAATTCAGACGCTATGGACGTCGTCGTACTTAAAGATGAAGTAAATCTTACGGACTTCAAATTTGATTCAGTCAATACACAAGACGGTCAAGCCATGGATGGTATTGAATATTCCGGTCATCTGCCGCAAAATAACACGACCAAGGATGTGGTCTATAAGTTCTATATTAAGGAAAAAGCAGACGAAACATACGATGCACGTAATGTTATTACCATTACAGTGAAGGCAAAGAACACGTCTAAACCTACGATTAAGGGAGTTAATAAAACCGAGTTTGTCTTGGAACCTGATGCTCATTCTCGGTATATTACATTAAACTTTACGGGTGATAATCTATCGAGTGAAGCTGTAAAAGCCGTCACCAAGAAAGACGGCGCAGTCACCGACGAAATCAAGTGGAATTTTCTCTCCCTTAATGGTTTTATGGCGTCGACTCAGATCACAGATGTGCCGGAAGATAAGGATATCGTCTATACCACCACTTTCTCGACGGCAAACGGATCGAGTCAAACCGTAACCATTACGGTAAAGGCAAAGTCTGCCGCCGCATCGAACGAAAAGACCTTAACGGGCATCACCATCGATCCAGAAAAACTTTCCAAGAACGGCGGCGATGTGGTGGTAACGCTGAAAGGCGACAACTTGGAATCTACGGATATCGATCCTTTAATCTTTCTTAAAGGCGAAGGTATAATGAATTTCCCCATCACATGGAAAAATATTACAGGTGGTTTAAAAACAACCCTAAACATTCCTCAAAACAACTCGGATGCTGAACAATTGTACAACATCAAATTTTTTCTGAAAAATGATATGAGTAAATTTCAAAAAGGAAATATCACCGTTACCACAAAGGAAGGACCTGTAACGCCCGCTACTCCTGAGGTTACAAGCCTAGCTGCAACTCCGACAGGTCTTTCTGCTGACGGTGGAAATGTATTTTTGGCCGTCATGACGGAAAATGCCACGGCAGATGATATTCAATGGACGGTGAAAAAAGACGGAGAACCTATATCCGGCCTCACGCCCACGGTAACAAACGGCCTTAACTTCACCCTCGCCCTGCCGAAAAACGACACAGACAAAGACGTCATCTACACCGTGGAAGCCAAGACGGCAAACGACGCACAAGGAAAGACTGCCTTCATTACCGTAGCTAAGAAAGCGACGACCCCTTCCGTTTCGGAACAATCTCAAATTATGATTAACACCAACGTTGACGGCACTGTCAAAGCAAAGGGCGAATCCAAATCCTTTGATTTTATCGTCTCTCCAAAAACCGATGCCGCCAATGTGAAACTGCATTTCACTGCTAACGGAAAGGACGTAACTCTTCCTTACACGGTAACGGGAGCTAACTCAAAGAAATCCGTCTCCATCACCTTCCCCGAAAATAAAACTCCCTCTCCCGTCGTTTACAAGATTACCTTCAACGCCACGGGGAGCGAATCCGCCTTCCAAAAGGATCCGGTGGTCACCTTTACCCAAGATGTCGGAGAAGCCGTGAACGCAAGTATTAGTGAAATCTTCGCTACCAACGATCAATTGCCCTTAGCAGGTGGCGATACCATCGTCTCCATTAAGGGCACAGATCTGGACAAGGTAACCCTCGTTACGAAGCTATATAAAATTGAAAACGGCGTAGAAACGGAAGTAAGCCTCGCCGATTACATGAAAGGCAGTTTCGAAGGTGTCGGTAAGATGCAATCCGCTTCTTTTACCTTCCCGAAAGTAAACGAAGACACGAAATTTATCTTTAAGGCCTCTGTCGACGGCACGAACTTCGTTGAAAAGACCATTTACCAAACTTCGGAAGGCTCCAATCGTGAAACGGAAGCTCTGGCACCTAAAAAGGTCTTTACTATCGGCAACGACACTCTCGTCGTCGACTTCCACGAACCGGTAGAAGAATCGCGCGCAAATGCCATTATGAAAAATGTGCATATTCTCTCAGGAAGCGAAACCGTGAATATAAGCGAAAGCGACAAAGTCTCTTTCGACGGCAATACCTTGCAGATCAAATTTAATAAACCGATATTTGAGGACGGGAGCAAAACATATAAACTGGTCGTCGACGCGCGTACCTTTAAGCTCTTTAATGAAAAGGAAAATAGAGAGAAAGAAAACAAAGCTTTTGAATATAGCATTCAAAAAGATGGCCCTTATATTGAAGACGCCACCTTCCTCGAAGGCTACAAGCTGGAGTCCGCAGGCGGAAAGGTCGTCCTGAAGCTGACTGGCTACAATCTGCCCGACGATTTAAAAGTGAAGATTCTGGAAAATAATAAGGATAAAACGGAACTGAACGTTATTCCCGAAATTACAGGTAGCGCCAACGAAAAATTCATTACCTTTATCGCCCCTGAAAATAATTCGGATCGCGTAGAAAGCTATAGCATCCTCGTCTCTACCGATAAGGTGAATTTCTCTTCGGAAGTTTCCAATATGCAAAATCGCTTCCGCCGCATGGTAGTCTCAGTTCTACCGAAAAATGCGGATGGAAATGCGCCGCAAATCGACTTCATGCAAATTCAATCCTACGGCAATGCGGAAGAAGGCGACATTACCCACACCAATTTGCCTACGGGACAAGAATCGAAAAAGACTTTAGTCTGGATCTACGGCGCCAATTTAAATGCCGACCACACCCGCCTGCGTCTCATCGACAAAAACGGCGTCTACTGGTCCCCGATTTACGACGCCACCCAAGATAGCGGCACCCGAATTCTTATGACCATGCTGGACGGCATCCACGGCGGTACACCGGGTATGACGGGCAAGGGCAATAATATGCTGATGGAGGTCATCCTCCCCCGTGGCTATCAACCGGACAATTGGGACGACGCCGATAAAGGTACTGTCTTTAAGTATGAAGTCGCCCCCGACGGCGTGAACTTCGACAGCGAAATCACCGTTACCGCGAATGTTCGTTTCGACAACGAAGATTCGAAGAAGGATCTGAAATCGCTCCTTACCGACGTTACCGTCCGCCACATAGACAAAGATGGCAAAGATATCGTGCCCGCAGAAAAGGTCAAAGCATACAAGCACCTGCAACCCTGTGATCTTCAAAAGCTCTTGCCCTTAAGAGACAAGGACGGCTTCAATAAAGAGTTCGAAGGCTACAAGGTTGCCGATACCGATGAAATTGTCCAAGGTAAGACCGGCTCCAATCATTATGGACCCGCCTACTATGACGGCAAAACTGTTGAACAACTTATAAACGGCAAAGGCGAGATCGTGTTAGTTTACGGAAAAGTAGAGGAACCCGCACACCCGACCGAACCCACGCAGCCGACTGAACCCACTCAACCGTCTTATCCGGAAAAGCCTGTAAATCCTGTAGGGCCGTCGACTCCAAGTGATGACGGATATTACGTCCTTACCCCGGTGGCACCGATTAAGGAAACGACGAAACCGGAATCCGAGTCCGCTCCTCGAACGGGCTATATTTCCGGCTATCCCGACAATACCTTCCGCCCGGCCAAGTCCATGACACGCGCAGAGGCCGCATCTATTTTAGCGAGACTTAATAAATTGCCGGTAACGGACACTTCAAGGCCCGCTTTTACGGACGCCGACGGATGGTATAACGGGGCGGTCAATGCCGTCGTCAAGGCAGGCTATATGAAGGGATATCCCGACAGATCCTTTAAGCCCGATCAACCCATTACCCGCGCCGAGTTTGCTCAGCTCCTTTCTTCTTTCTTAAGCGAAAAATCCGCCGCCAATCCCTTTACAGATACGGCAAATAGCTGGGCGAAGAAAGCCATCAACAAGGCATATGCTCAAAACATCGTCATGGGTTATGAAGACAATACCTTCCGCCCCGAGTCTCAGATTACGCGAGCCGAATCTGTGGCCATGATAAATCGTACCTTTAAGATTTCCTCCACTTCCCACGCCGCGAATCCCTTCGTCGACGTGAAGAAAGATTATTGGGCTTACGGCGACATTCTCGCTGCAGTCAATTTTAAATAAACATTTAGGGAGTACACGCTGTACTCCCTTTTTATGTAAAAATCCAAGAAGAAAATAAAAAAACCACCCGAAGGTGGTTGCGACGGAACTGTTGTATTACAGTTTATGAATAAAAGTCTCGTCTAAAATATAGGTAATGGGCCGACTCTTGATTCTTTTTATATAGTCGCTTTCTTCTAATTCTTCAAGTTCCTGAGTCGCTTTGTATTCGCTGATATCTTCATTGAAAAAATCGATGAGTTCTCTACGCTCGATGCCTGAATTATAATCGAAGTGATAGTTTTGAGCCAGAATTAATACGACACTCCTCTTGAATTCCGTGTTTAATTCACTTTCTTCTTTTATGCACACTTCCGCACGATTTAACTTGTCCAGATTTCGATTAATGTAATCGATAATATCCTCTTGCCCGGCAATGAGCAGTTTAAAAAAAGAATCGATGAAGTAATTCATCTCTCCCCGACTATGTGACAGATTCGTTATGCTGAATGCCTTGTAGTAATCCCTCTTCTTTATCCAGGAACCCCGCGCCAAGGACATGGCCGTCAAATAATTATATTTTTCGATCAAATAGAGGCTACCGATAAATCGGCTGACGCGACCGTTACCGTCGTAAAACGGATGAATGTAGCCGAAGTAATAGTGAGCGATGGCGATTCTCAGCAATAAATCAATGCTTTCATCGGATATAAAGCCGAGGAGCCGGAGTACTTCTCTTTCGATTTCTTCTTCGCCGAGGATACCTCTATGGATGACCTCGCCGTCCACCGCATTCATTTTTTGGACGTATACTGCATCTTTTCTAAAATACTTTCCGTCCGGCCTGTCCGATTCCTTGATCTCTCCCTTCGTTATTTCATCGTAAATCTTTCGAATGTCCTTTAGATCTTTTGGTGTTTTCAGAGAGTCTTTCAGTAAAAAATAAGAGTTGATCATACTTGAAAAGCGGTCGTTCCCACTATGGCCGGATGTGACGAGCTTACGTGTGGTTTCCACGATTTCATCTTTACTGGAGCGGACACCCTCGAGCTCGTTGGTGCTTTGGAGTTCGGCGGAAATGATCTCGATTAAAAATGCCCTCTGTGCGACGACGGGTAATTTACTTTGCAGGTCATTTAAGATTGTATCGTTTTGGCGAATACGATCGATGTAGTTTGCCGTATCGCGATTATATACGTAATAAAGTTGGTAGGTTTCATCGTGACCATAGGGCCTTATATACAGATTGGTTCTGAGTGTCTCTTCAAAATTAAAACGACTTTTATAAATCGCATCAAAATTCTTTCTATCGGCATAAAATAGCTTGTGTAAATACATCATAAAATCACCTCCCGTACAGCCGGACTTGTATTTCGAATCGGTTTAATTATACCATTGTATTTTTCGAAAATGACACTTTTTTGAAAATAGAGGCCCTCAACCGCGTCTGTAATTTTCGAAAAGGGCCGTTTTCGCAAATTACAATGTGAAATCTCCTTTCTTTTTCTCGATTAATCGGGTTTTTTAATTTAAGAACCCTATACTAAAAACTTCACGCCACGTTTTGGAGCATAAAAAAGCCGGACTGCTTTTGCAATCCGGCTTTTTTGGTGGAGACGGCGGGGATCAAGAATATAGGCATTTAAATCGCATGAAATAGCCATTTTCATCTCGTAGTGTGTAATCAGTGTGCAACCACTAAGAAAATAAATCATGTGTAAAGACAACTAGTAATATCGGACATGAAAAGGTGGCTGAATTGCATGTTACTGCAATCAGCCATTCCTTGATTTTAGTCTAGGTGACAGGATTTGAACCTAGTAATCATGTCGCATCAAATAGCTTAAAATAGACGTCTGTAGCATGTCAGCTGTGAAAATGGGGAGTGTTTGTGCGGGGTCTGTGATATACAAAATCAAGTAAACTAATTGTTTAATTATCTATGTCGCACTAGTTTCAGTGCTTTATTTTCATGATTTCTCAAAACATGGTTACAATTACAAAATCCATATAATCAAAACTCTTTCCAGAAAATCGAGTGGAAAATATATGCAAACCACCTTTTCTAAAAACAAACATTCAATCCTTAAAGCAGTGCAAATAGAGCTGCGCCACGGATTGAATGTTAAAGAAATATATATCATTAAGGTAAAAAATCTTCCAATAGCATTTCTTTCAGATGATTCGTCCATCAGCATTTCCACTATATAAAGCATCAACTAGCTGAATTGCAGTATCCTGAGCCAATATTTTTCTAGCTTCAACAGTGCCAGTTCCAAGATGAGGACTAAAAACAGTATTCTGTACAGACTTCAACAAACTATTGGGAATATAATCAGTTTTCTTAGGAGTAAACTTATCCTCAAATGAAAATACATCTGAGGCATATCCCCCTAAAAACCCTTCTTCCAATGCCTCGCCGATAGCTAATTCATCCACTGTAGATCCTCGTGATATATTAACAATCATACATCCCTTTTTAACGAATTTAATATTATCTTTATTCAACAACCTATAACTTGATTTGTTATAGTTAGTAGCAATAACAATAAAATCACTAGTAGACAAAAGATCTTCAAGACTAGATTTAAAGGTATATCCATAGAGTTTTTCAAACTCCTTATTTTGTACTATATCAAAATATTGCCCTTTTACATGAAATGCTTTAGCTCTTATAGCGATAGCTTGCCCGATCGCTCCTAGTCCAATAATCCCCAAAACGGAATGATGAAATTCCTTTCCCAAGAAATTTTGTGGATGCCATCCCTTAAAATTACCATCACGGATATGTGCATCCGCTGGGACAATCTTCCTGCATAACGACAAGATAAGTCCCAATGCCATATCAGCAGTTGATTCAGTTAAGGTCGATTTATTGATTGTAACGCATACATTTTTTGCTGCACAAGCTTCTAAATCAATATTATCATAACCTTTTCCAAAGCTACTTATCACGCGAATATTTGGACAATATTCCAGTACTTCAGCGTCTATAAAGTTTGAGACAAAAACGACGCAGCCATCCGCATCTCTAGCCCCTTCTATAAATTCTTTTTTCGTAGTGATATTTTTTTTTGGGTTGTATTTTAATTGGCAATAACGTTTAATATAATCTATTCCATTTTTAGGCATCCATTGAGGAACAAATACAATGGGTTTTTCAACGTTCAATCCTCATTACCTCCAATCAATTGGCTGCGTATCAAGCTACCAAACTTATCCACCATTTGTACCAGTATGAAAATCACAAGAAGAATAGCGAATACATCTCTATATTGCATTATTCGCAGAGAAGCTATTAGATGAAAACCTAAACCACCGGCACCGATTAAGCCAACCACCGTTGAGGCACGGAAATTATACTCCCATCTATATAAGGAGTAGTCCACAACATGACTAATAATTTGTGGGATGACGCTAAAGATTATCATATGAAAGGTCGAGCCTCCTGAAGCAACCACAGCTTCATTTAGACCTTCATCCACTTTTTCTATAGCTTCAGCATAAAATTTCCCCAACATTCCAATAGAGTGAAAACCTAATGCTAATATTCCTGGAAGTATTCCAAATCCAACAGCTGCCACAAAAATAACGCCCATAATTAATTCTGGTATAGTTCTTAAAGCACCAAATAATGCCCGAATAGTACCTCTAATTACGGCATTACTTGTTACATTACTTGCCGCTAAAAAACTTAAGGGAAAAGAAATTAAAATGCTCAATAGTGTTGCCATTACACTCATAGCTGTAGTCTCTAAAATCGGTTCTCCAAGAGTCATGATGACAGATAAGTTCGGAGGAATCATTTCACTAACGATCTGCAAAAGATTGGCAACCATATTACCTTCTAAAAATTTGTCCCAACTTACCCATAAAGTGTACAAAAAAGATCCGATAATTAAAATAAATCCTATAACGAAAATACATTTCCATAAAATTATAGAATGATTTGAGTTTCCTCTTTGTTTAGTCATCATTTCTGCATCTCTTCAAGGTCGACACCTAGGATATCCACCATATTTCGAATCACATCATAATCTTTATCTTCAACCGGGGCAAATCCTTCAGCATCTAATACTTTCAATATTTTAGGGTCATCCAAGTCATAAAATGCTTCTTTTATCTCTTCTTGCAAATCCTTTGGCAAAGAAGATGACATTGCCCACGGATAATTCGGATAGGCTTTTGATAATTGAATTTCTTTAACCTTTGATGAATCTATAATCCCTTCCTTAATTAGAGAGTCTAAAATTGGTTTGCTCAATCCACCTGCATCAGCATTCCCATTTTGAACCGCCATCGCTACGGCATCATGAGCACCTACAAATTGCTCTTCATAGTCCTTGCCAGATTCCAAGTTCGCTTGGGTTTTTAACATTTCCTTTGGAATCAAATGGCTGGAAGTGGATGCAGTATCACCAAAAGCCATTGTTTTGCCTTTTATATCTTGGAGTGAATTGATTCCAGAATTAGATCCTGCAATTATTACTGCATGGTAACTAGGCTTTCCTTGGTCCAATTTTGCAGCAAATGGGTATACATCATCCATTTTATTATTAAGCAAGACATAAGATAAAGGGCCAAAATATCCTATATCTATATGTTTCTTACGCATAGACTCAATCATTGATGAGTAGTCAGTAGTAACAACAAGTTCTATTTCTTTATTCAGCTTTTTTTCTAAATAGTCTTTCAATGGTTCGTTATTTTTAATAACAGTTGAAGGCGATTCATCAGGTAAAAGAGCAACAACTAATTTTTCTTTAGAGGCACTTTCATTTGAATCTTTATCTACATTGTTACCACCATTTCCACTACAAGCTGTTAAACCAGCTAACAAGATAACTAGTGTCACTAATAGTTTAAACCGTCTTTTCATAGTCTCATCCTTTCTCTCTTACAATGACCAAATTTTCTTGAAACCTTGCTTGCTAATTCGCTAGGCATTTTCTTCTAATGAAGTAAATTCGCTTCCATAAATATCTACTAAGTCACTAGTATCTACCTTGTTTATCGGTCGATCAACTGCTACCCTTCCGCTACGAATTCCAAGAACCCTGTTACCATAATGCTTTACATACTCAATTTGATGGAGGTTACATAAAATTATGGTCCCAAATTCTTGGTTAATCTCACTTAAAAGACCCATAATTTCTCTGCCAGAAACCGGATCTAAACTTGAGATTGGTTCATCAGCCAAAATAATCGAAGGATTTTGTACTAAAGACCTAGCTATTCCAACTCTTTGCCTTTGACCTCCACTTAGGCAATCTACTCTAGTATGTACTTTTTCTTTTAAACCGACTCTTTCAATTGCCTTTAAAGCCATCTCTCGATCTTCGTCTGTAAAAAATACATTCCACCAAGCTTTCTGATTTAGTCTACCAACCAAAACATTTTGAAGAACAGTCAATGAACCGACTACATTAATATTTTGGAAAATAAAAGCAACTCTTTTCCTGATTTCAGAAAGATTGTGTTTACATACTTCCATGTTATCAATCATAATCCGACCTTCTGTTGGTCTACAAAGTCCATTAATACATCGCAACAATGTTGATTTCCCTGCTCCACTAGCACCTAAAACAATAACGAACTCTCCCTCATTTACAGAAAAAGTGATATCTTCTAGTACCCTGTTATTCCCAAAATCTTTTTGCAAATGATCTAACTCTAACAACATTTATCCCTTTCTAGTTCACTCACTATATTAATGAACGAAGTAATTATATCTATTTGATGTTTTTTCTATATTTTCATTTTATTATGATGATGTTATTATTTTTGTATATATGATTCGCTTAGTAAATGATTTGTATACGTAAGCATCTAAAGTATATGCTAAGTAAAATGGCTTAAATCGACTTGAAGCATTTATAAAGATTTCACGTTTAAACTCTCATGGACGGTAATATTTCATGGATGTTTAATTAGGCTCTATTTTCTCTTACAACAAAAAGTCTAACGTCACCATATACAATTCCATTAAAAAAGCTTGTATCCTCGGTCAAGCGAGATACAAGCCCTTTAATAAAATATTAATCTTTAAAAACCAACAATTCTTCTTCACCATAGGAAGATTAATAAACTATAAATCGCCAAACTCCACCATCTTTAGGAAATTTTTCAAGTTCTGATTATTAGAATTCTGAAAAATTTCTTTCGATGGTCCAAATTCTTCAATGATACCATTTTTGAGATATGCCACTTTAGTTGCTATATTACGAATCGCATTGATTTGATGCGTTACTATAATCATTGTCTGACCTTCCAAAGCGAGATCCTTAATCAACTGGAAAACTTCATAAGCAAGTTCCGGATCTAAAGACGATGTAGGTTCATCAAAGGCAATGACAAAAGGTTCCATGGCTAGAGTTCTTGCTATAGCCAAACGTTGCTTTTGTCCTCCTGATAAAGTGGAAGGGTATTGCATTTCATACTCGAGCATTCTAACTTTTTTTAGCAATTCAGTCGCCACATTGTTTGCTTTGCTTTTACTAAATTTTCTAACCGTTTCAAGAGGCTTCGTAATATTTTCTCGAACAGAGTAATGAGGGAACAGATTAAAGTTTTGAAAAACCATACCTACTTTTTCACCACTAAAATCTATATTTCCAGAATCAATTGATTCAAGGCCTGTGAGACAGCGAATTATTGTACTTTTCCCAGACCCGCTTTCACCGATTATTGATAATATATCGCCAGCTTCAACATCGAGATTTATATCTTTCAAAATTACCTTGTTACCAAAAGATTTTTTTAAATGCCTAATTTCAATAATGGGTACGAGAAATTTCCGTTCCTAAGAGTGATACGAGTATTCGAGAAATTCCAATCACTGAAGCCACAAGGCAGGTTTTACTCCGGGAAAAGAAAATAATTGAAGAAATGAAATCAAACTTTGGGGAAAAGTTTGAAGATCGTAGTTTGATTTTTTGTGACGAATATGGAAACTATATTGAAAGTAAACGGCCTACAAGGAAAGTACAGAGCATCTGTAAGATCCGCCCTTTACCTTCCATGAATTGCGCCACAGTTACGCTACACGACTTTATGAGCAAGGTGTTCCTATTAGGACTATCCAACTGTTATTAGGACACTATGACATCAGAACAACGGAGATTTATGTCACGGTGTTGGAGGATTCAAAGAAGTCAGCAATCGATTTATTAGATGGCATCATTTAGTTTACCGCCTAAAAAACAAAGTGGTTATAAAAATGTGTAACGAGTGTGTAACGGTGTGAGATTATTTGAGACTAAATAAAAACCATTCGCAACTATTAAAGTTGCAAATGGCTAAAAATAGACGTTTCAAGACTGTTTGAAACAGTATGAAACAATATGGTGGAGACGGCGGGTGTCGAACCCGCGTCCGAGAACTCTTCCACCGAGGTGTCTCCAAGCTCAGTTTTTCTTTAAATTTCCCCTATGACGAAAAGAAAAACAAAAGGTCGTCATAAAGTAGCTTCATAAATTCCACATACGGTGCAAAGCTTAGCCGCATGCGTTTCACCACTTATTTGACACTTCCCTAAGCCGTGGTCCTCTTAGTTCCGTGAGCAGGGTTCGTTACGCTGCTAGTGCTACGTTGTTTTCGTTAGCATTTAATTTTTTGAGCCATTTTTACGTTGCCTGACTCATCAACGGCTTGCTACCTCGGGTTCCGAATCCCCGTCGAAGCCAATTCGTCCCCATAGGTAGTAATAGGTTATCCTTTTTTTACTACCTTGTCAAATTCCGTTAAAAAAAGCCTGCCGAAGCAGACTCTTTTTATTCTTCGAAGTTTTCCACGAGATCGCCGCCTTTGGTATAAAGGTAGTAGTAAAGGCCGCCTTTTTTCATGAGCTCGTCGTGGTTTCCCTGTTCCACGATGCCTTTTTCCTTTTCCATCACGAGGATAGTATCGGCCGCTTCTACTGTGGAGAGGCGGTGGGCGATGGTGATCGTGGTGCGTCCCTTAGTGAGTTCATCAAGGGAATTTTGGATGATCATTTCGCTTTCGTTATCCAGCGCCGAGGTGGCCTCATCCAGTATTAAGATCGAGGGGTTTTTCAAAAACACGCGGGCGATGGAGATGCGCTGCTTCTGGCCGCCGGAAAGCTTAACGCCTTTTTCCCCGACGTGGGTCTTAAAGCCTTTTTCAAGAGCCATTATAAAGTCGTAAGCATTGGCCAGTTTCGCCGCCGCCATTACCTCTTCATCGGTGGCGTCGGGCTTGCCGTAGCGAATATTTTCCATAATATTGGTGTTAAATAGATACACATCTTGTTGCACCATGCCGATATTGTTCCGCAAACTTTCGAGGGTAAGATCCCGCACGTCTTGGCCGTCCACTTTCACTGCTCCCCTATCTACATCGTAGAAACGGGGAATGAGATTGCAGATGGTAGTCTTCCCTGCGCCGGAGGGGCCGACGAGGGCCACATTTTCGCCGGGGGATACGTGAATGCTGAAGTTTTCAAGCACCTGCGTCTTACCTTCGTAGGCAAAGTCTACGTCATCGAAGACGATGTCCCCTTTAGGATCTTTCAATTCCACGGCGCCTTCTTTATCTTCGATTTCGCTTTCGATGGACATAATCTCTCGGAAGCGTTCGATGCCTGTGGTACCCTTTTGGAAGGTTTCCGTAAAGTCGATAATACGACGCACGGTAGCCACCATGGTGGTGACGTACATGATGTAGACGATCATGTCTCCCGGAAGGATTTCCCCCGCCATCATGTAGAAACCGCCGGCAATAATGACGATAAGGTACATAATGCCGTCAAAGTTGCGGGTTACGGCGTTAAAGCCCGCCATGGCTTTATAGTATTCCCTCTTGGTTTCCAAAAAGCGGATGTTTTCGTTTTCGAAGCGTTCCTTCTCAATGTCTTCGTTGGCGAAGGATTTCGTCACCCGAATGCCGGAGATGGAATCTTCGATGGTGGCGTTTAAATCCCCCATCATGGCTCTTTGCTTGCGCTGAGCATTGAGCATACGAATGCGAAATTTCCGCGCCGCAAACATCATTATGGGAATCATAATGTAGAGGATGACGGTAAGTTTAATATGCACCGATGCCAGAATAATAAAGGTGGTCACGACTTTTACCAGGCCTATAAAGTATTCTTCCGGCGCGTGGTGTGAAAATTCCGTGATGTCGAAGAGATCGTTAGTGATCCGACTCATGATCTGGCCCACCTGGGTGTCGTTGTAAAAAGATGCGCTCAATGTCTGCAGATGATTATAAACATCTCGACGCATATCCTTCTCGATATTGGCGCCCATCATGTGCCCGATATTGGTCATATAATAAGCGGCGACAATTTCAACGGCCTTAATGGCGAAAAATAAAATGGCGAGACGGGTGATGAGAGACGGGGTAATAAGGGCGATGTCCTTCGTCCCCAAATTGGTCATGTACCGTAAAATCACGGGCAAGACGATTTCCGAAACGGTGGTAAGCCCTGCACAAAGCAGGTCGGTAAAGAGTATGCCTTTGTACTTTGAAAAATAGGGTTTGATCACATCAAACTTTTTTAACACGCAGTTCTCCTTTCTGTTCGTTTATATCCATAGGGATAGAAGGTATAAGAGCAAGAGATGGCCAGGGTAGAATATATAAAAACCGTAGCGACTTCCCATGCCCCGTTTGCCGTTGTAGCTGTAAATAAGCGGTAGGGACAAGTATACCATACCGTAGAGGGGCGCTTCAAAGAGAAAAGCGAAAAGACCCATGGTCATGGTTCGTCGTCTGCTCCACGCCGCTAAATAAAAGAGCACGATGGCGATAATGCCGGCGGCGCCGTAATCGAAGTTGAGCATCTCGCATAGGACGGCTATAAGGATAAAGATGAGGGCTTGAAGCAAGCTCTTTTTTCTGCCGTCGAAACGTGTTTCCATTTCCTGTAAGAGGACTACCATAGCGACGCCGAAAGCCAATGTAAAAAAGACGTTTTGATGGCCTAAATAGAAGGGTTCACCCGAGAGGCACAAATTGAACGGAATTTCTGAAATAAAGGCGAAGGCCAGGAGCCGAAGGATTTGCTTTTTATAATCCCTCGTGAGCAGGGCGCCCTGCACGAGTAAAAAGCAGAAGATGGGAAAGGCGATGCGGCCGAAGAGGGTGGCAACGGTACCCATTATCTCGCCTAAAGGAACATTCCAAAAAACGGGTATTCCCAGGGAATTATATGTCTTTGAAACCTGAAAACCTATAGAATTCAGTGCCACTCCCTGGCTCAAATGGTCGAAGAACATAAAGATGCAGGCGATAATCTTAAGCGCATTGCCGCTGATCCCGCCCTCTTTTTGCCAAGCTCCAAGAAGATCTTCTTTTTCTGCAGGAGTTAAAAGACTATTCATTTTTTACTCCCAATAGATCCTGATAGTCCATGTCGTAGGTCGTAAGGAGCTGATACTCCGGATGTTCTTTCGCCACGCGAGCCTTCAACTCCTCGTCGATCTCCCCTACTTTCTGTTCCAAATGCATGGGCACGAGGACATCGAAGACAAGGTTCAAGCCGTCTTTTCGATCGACAATTCGGAAATCGTGCAGATCTAAACTAGGTACAATGGCGCGAAGATTGTGCTTGATATAATCGTAAAGTTCGTTGCTCCTCGGGTCGTCTATACGAATGGGATCGATGTGAATCGTCACGTCCATATGGTATTTTTCTTCGATACGGCGCTCGATTTCATCGATGTCCTGATGAATATCCATAACGTCTCTCTCGCTGTCCACCTCTACATGGAGGGTGAGAAAACGGTGGGTGGCGCCGTAATCGTGGTACATGAGATCATGCACCCCCAAGGTTACGGGAAAACTCTTAATGTCACGGGTAATGGCACGGAGCATCTCCGGATCGGTTTTTTGGCCCAGAAGAGTATCTACCGTATCTCGCAAAGTCTCCCAACCGCTTTTGGCGATGATGACCGCAACGATAAGCCCCATCCAGCCGTCCACATTGATGGAAAACACGGAGGTGGCGATTAAGGAAAGGAGCACCGCTCCGGTTGCAAACACGTCGCCTCGGGCGTCGTATGCCGTGGCGACTAAAAGCTCGGAGTCCATTCTTTGCCCTAAGATTAAATTGTAGCGGTATAAAAAGAGTTTTCCGAATATGGAAATAACCAAAACGGCTACGGCAAGAGGTGTGGCATCGAGGGTGCCCGGGTGTAAAATATTTTTAATCGACTGCCACATTAAGCTCCCGCCGGTCCAGAGGATAATAAGACTCACTAAAAAGGATGCCAAATATTCCATGCGAGCATGGCCGTAGGGGTGATTGGAATCGGCAGGCATGGAGGCAAAGTGAAAGCCGATAAGGGAAATTACCGAACTCAGCATGTCCATTAAATTGTTCATCCCGTCGGCGATCATGGAGATACCGCCTGTGAGGATGCCCACGCCGATTTTAAAGCCTGCAAATGCCAAGTTCATGGCAATTCCTAATATTGAAGCTTCTTTTCCCATAGCCATACGCACCCTTTGATCGGCAGGGTTTGGCGTTCGCCGTTTGATATATGCTTCTAACATAAAATTCCTTTCTGCGATAAGGAAGGGAGCTTTACAGCTCCCTATCCTTCGCTTCCGATTTTTATTTTTAGTTTCGTCAGTTTCAAACCTTGCATCTCGTTCACTGTAAAGACGAGGTCGCCGTAGCGAACCACATCTCCCTGCTTCGGGATACGGTCGAGTCGCTCGATGACGAAGCCGCCGATGGAATCGGCTCTTTCGCTCGTAAGGTTTAAGTGGAAGTGATCATTCACCTCGTCGATACGCAGTTCCGGATCAATAAGATAGACTCCTTTATCCAGAAGGATAACATCACGAGAATCCAGGTCGTATTCATCGTCAATATTGCCCACGAGCTCTTCCAAAATATCTTCCATGGTGATAATACCGCTTGTGCCGGCGTACTCATCTACCACGACGGCAATGGAAAGATTACGAGATTTCATTTCCCGGAAGATACGGTCGGCTACGGCGCTTTCGCCGATGAAATAGGGATCCCGTAAAATTTCCTTCAGATGAATCTTTTCCCCTTGGGCCAAAAGCCGCACCACATCTTTCATATATAAGATGCCGATAATATTATCAATGGAATCTTCATAAACGGGCACACGGCTATAGCGGTTTTCCCGAAGAAGATCTAAAATTTCTTCGTCTGTAGATTCCACATCCAGCGCCACCACCGAGGTTCTGGGTTTCATCATATCCGATGCCGTGGCGGAGGAAAAGTCCAAGACATTGTCGATATAGGTGCGCTCTTCACTCTGAAGCACGCCCTCTTCTTCCCCTACCTCCACTAAGGTCTTAAATTCTTCCTCTGTAATTGTCGGGGACTGACCCCCCTGGGGGAAGAGGAGATTTTTCAAAAAGCTTGTTAAGGCGGAGAGCAAAAACACAATGGGTTTTAAAACAAAGGCGATGCGGGCAATGTGTTTTCCCACAGCGCGGCTCACCATTTCCGGCTGCTCCTGGGCGACGGTCTTCGGGAGCACTTCCCCGAAAATTAGGACAAGCACCGTCATGACGATGGTAGCCACAAGAGGGCCGCTCGCGCCTAAGAGCTGTGTAAAAAAGACAGTAGCCACGGCGGATGAGCCTATGTTGATGATATTGTTTCCGATTAAAATACTGGAAATCAAATCCTGCGGGTTTTCCAAAAGTTTGAGCACCGTCATGCTCTTTTTATCCCCGTCACTTGCACTTTGGCGCAGACGGATTTGATTCACCGACGTAAGCGCCGTTTCCGACGAGGAGAAAAACGACGACAGGGCGATCATAAAAAGTAATACCGGTATATATATCCAAACATCTTCCATTACGACACTCCTAATTGTCCTTCAAATACGTAGCGATCCTCTTTCAGATTTAATTCTTTTATGCGGAAATCTCCCGCCACCGTTCCTTTCAATAAGGTTGCGGGATCGAGAAGAATTTCCCGGTGGGAACTCTCTACCGTCATTCCCTCCCGATTGACGATGCGGCCGAAGAGAGCAAGGCTCGCTTCTTCGGGGAGAGGCAGGCCACCAAGATCCATGCTCTTAATGGCCATGCGCACCGCGCCTTCTTCTGTCACCGAGGGGACAGCGCGCACAATCAGCGTGCTCTTAAATCCGTATGCCTCAATAGGTACGGCGAAATTAAATGTGTCATCAATCGAGAAGCGAACATCTTCTCCGGATTTTTTAAGTTCACGATTGATCAAAGCTTCGAAGCCTTCTCCGTTTAAGCTCAGTTCCATCGCGGGGTTTTCAAGGGTATTCTTTTGAGGAACATCCGAAGTCTCATTATTCGGCCGCGTCACCCAAAGGAGGACGAGGACGAAGAGAATATTCAAACCGAGCAAAATGAAAAACGCTCGTTTCCAAGGTGATTTGTGCATGGTTTACTCCTGTGATATTATTTTCTTGTGAGCGTACTCACTTATTCTTTCATCATACTATAACGCGAAAAATAATTGTAGAAAATTAGGAGGAAATATGCTGGAAAATATGAATACTAAGCGGTGGATCGCCTTCGGCGTCGCCCTGTTAATTATCGGCATCTCCGCTTTATCCACCGGTCTCAGTAATAAGATCAATAAAGAAAAGCGAATGAAGCAAATGGAAGAGACGGTAAAAAATTCCGTAGGAAATCTAAGCGAAAACGTCTTGGAAGACGGGAATAAAAATGAACGTATCGCCGTCGTTACCGTAGACGGCGCCATTATGAACTCCCCCCAATCGAGTATGCTCGGTGCAGGTTACGATCACAAGGGCACGCTCAAAGCCTTAGACGATATTTTAGAGGACGATACGGTTAAAGGCGTGCTATTAAAAGTAAATTCCCCGGGCGGCGGCGTCTATGAAAGTGCAGAGCTTCACAAACGATTTGACGCAATGAAAGCCCACAAGAAAAAGCTTTACGTCTCCATGGGCAATACGGCAGCAAGCGGCGGCTATTATATTTCCGCACCGGCAGATAAAATTTACGCCGCACCTTCCACCCTTACAGGTTCCATCGGCGTCATTATGGGAGGCAATAATGTCTCCGGCCTTATGGAAAAATTGGGAGTACAAAACCAAGCCATTAAGAGTGCCGCCCACAAAGACATCGGAAGTTCCACTCGCCCTATGACCGACGAGGAACGGGCCATTTTACAATCCGTTATCGACGATATGTACGGAGAATTCCTGCAAGTGGTATCCAAGGGCCGGGGCATTCCCGTCGATCAGGTGCGCCCTCTGGCAGACGGCTCCGTTTTTACAGGCAATCAGGCAAAGGCCAACGGCCTTGTCGATGAAGTCGGCTATGAAGAAGACGCTCTTGCCGCCCTTAAAGGTGATTTAAAGCTGGATACGCCTCAAGTCTTTGAATACTCCAATGATTTCGGATCCGCCTTCCTTTCCAATTTCTTCTCTTCAAAATTTGTTGCACCGCCGGTAACCGAAGAGCAAGTTGCGGCTAAACTATTACTGGAATCTTTCTCGGGAGTATCCCGCCCCATGTACCTCTATGGAGGGATATAGATGAAGAAAAACCACTACGACCCCTTTAAAAAAGAAAAGAGGAGTTTCTTTTCGAAGAAAAAAGAAACTCCCGAAGTCGAAGAGGAAATTATTGAAACGCCGGAAGAACCCACAGTTGAAAACTTCGAAGAGCTCCACGAGTTCAAGGAACGTCCCCTCCCTCGCCGAAGCAAGTACCCGATCTCTTCGGTGGTGGCGGCAGGCTTTTGGATTCGCACCGTGGCCTTTTTGCTGGATCTCGTTATCGCCAAGGCCTTCTCTTCCATGATCGCCTCCCCCATTATCGCCATCGCCGGATGGCCCACAGGGATCTTTTCCGCGGCGATCAAGGGAATTGCCTTTTACCTCTACTTCATTCTTTCCACCTATTGCACCAATGGCCAAACCTTGGGCAAGATCATCTGCGGACTCCGCGTGATTCACCCCGAGGAAGAGCGCCTCTCCTTTACGACGGTTCTCGTTCGCGAAGGCGCCGCTCGCTTAATCCAAACCACTTTTATGATTCTCTATGTGGTAACGGCCTTTACGGAGCGCAAGCAAAACATCGGCGATCTCCTCGCCGACACCTATGTGGTAAAAGAAGAACTTTACGCCATGGAACGAGACGACAAAACCTTGTTTTACAATTACAGTATTTAAATCTTAAGCCAAGTCCTGAGGACTTGGCTTTTTCTTTACATGTTTGTTTGATTGATGTACTATAAATGTAACATGTGTGGTACTAAAAAACGTACAGAGGTGTGGTGTGAACGTTACGATTGAAAATAGAATACGAGAATTTCGGAAAGAAAAAAAACTTTCCCAACACCAACTCGCCAAACTAGTGGGGCTCAAGAGAAGATCCATTATGGCTTATGAAAATAACACCATCAGCCCCACACTGGAAACGGCTTATAAAATTGCGAAAGTGTTGGAAAAAGATTTTACAGATGTCTTTATTTTAAAATAGGAGGAAATGATGGGTTTACTTACAAACGGTAAAAAAGAGATTCAACAAATGGTAGAAGAACAGTTCGGAGAGGGAAAGAACTATGTACTGGCTCTGAAACACAATAATGCCGCTGAATCCGGCTTAAAACTACTTATAAGCTCCCTCTACTATATTTTAGACTCCAATCGAAGCTTTATCCTCGTATTCGATTCCAAGGGTATTTGCGAAAAAGAAATTTCCACATCGGATAAGAGCAAATTTTACCTCATGCCCGAAAGCGAAATAGAAGAACTTACCTTTGATGAAAAGGACAAAAAAGGATACATCAATTTCCGCCACATTACCAAAGATCTTTTCTATGAAATTCCTTTCACGGGTAAGCTTTTTGAAGGGAACAAAAAACGCTTTGAAAAACTTCAAAAAGAATGGGCGGAACTGTAAAGTTTTTCAATGATCGACCAAAGAAGTTGACCGATTCGATGCTGCCCCTTTCTGATTTGTGAATGTAACAAAGATAAACCGGAGGTACAAAATGAAAAAGAATCTATGGCTGATACTAACCGTCATCTCATTTGTCGTGCTTTTAATATCTATCGCCCTCTCGATCCGCACAGGACGAACGGAGTACCCATGGATCATGGGCTCTATGCTCGTAGGTATAGGCTGCGGAAATCAATATCACAACGGAAAAAAGAATAAATAGGAAAAGTTTTGAGCACCTGCTAATAGTAGGTGCTCTTTTCGTTTTCTGAAACTATTCTTTGAACTCTTGCAATTTTTGCAAGTGTTGCTTCCTCTCGTGACTCGCCTTCACTAAAAATATTGGATAGGTGCTTGGAAACAACAGATAAATCCGCATCGAAAGCATTCGCCATTTGCTTTTGTGTCATCCAAATAGTTTCGTCCATAACAAGGACATCTGCTATAACTTTATTGTCGTCGGACGCATAGATCAAAAATTTTTTATCACTTTGCATTATCTTTATCTCCTTCGAGTTTATCAGCAATCAATTTTGCTTATAAAAATTTGCATATGTCAATATTATGGTATCATATGGCTCCGATAAAATGAAAGGCTCTATAATATCCGTTGGGGAGTAACCTCCTCAACGGATATTTTTGTGCAAAAAGATAGCACTTGTTTTCCCAATAGCCTAAAATTAAATCACCACAATAAAATAAGGGGGAAAACAAGTGCGAAATCATATTACCACATTACTTTTAGGAATCCAAGATGTTGAGGTTATCGGCGTAGCAGAAGATAAACGCCGTATTGTTATTGATTGTACTCTACGCCATGATCGGGGTTGTCCTCATTGTGGCTCATCCCATGCGTGGGTACATGATCGCAGGGAGCAGGTGCTTCGGGATACACCGATGCAAAGTCTTTCATATACTATCTCCTTGTCATTTCATTTATCAATAGATTATCCCCAAAAGAGCCTTCCTAAAATATACATGTGAAAATACTTACTAAGCATTTTTAGCACATTTCCTCCTGA
>QWCK01000110.1_pt1 | contig 139781 bp, 115 predicted proteins | sample 1972571 | NCBI WGS metagenome assembly QWCK01 (sample SAMN09866710, study PRJNA288562) | Human gut metagenome isolate term2_stool, whole genome shotgun sequencing... | isolation source: gut | host: Homo sapiens | place: USA: California | reverse complement strand
ATGCTCCGGGAGAAAGGTGTTCGCCAGAGCATGAGCCGCAAGGGAAACTGTCTGGACAATGCTGTGATAGAAAATTTCTTCGGGCTGCTCAAAAGTGAGTTGCTGTATTTGCAGGAGTTCCGCTCCATGGAACACTTCAAACTGGAACTGATCGAATATCTAGATTACTACAACAACCGCAGGATCAAGGCAAAGCTAAAGGGCTTGCCGCCTGCAATTCACAGGCAGCAAGCCCTTTCGGCTGCTTGAACAATTTTTACTTCGAAATATTGTCTAACTTTTTGGGGTCACTTCAGTCCAGTATTTGGGGTACATATCATTTTCAATTTGCGCAAGTTATTGTACATTATCTGCTAATTTTACAGGATGCAATACTTAGCCATATAGTCTTCCATGACGGGGAATGTCCCGAATAAAATAGTTATTATGTTTCATCAAAATTAAGACGTTCTTCTTCCACTACAAGCGGTCGATTCATAATGCGTGTATTCATTGCCATAATGTACTCTCCCATGAAGCCAAGGAATCCCAACTGAATTCCACCCATAAAGAAAACAGCTATCATCATAGGCGCATAACCCATTGTAAAACTATTCCAAAAACAAATTTTAGCTATCAAATATATTAGCCCAATAAGAAAACTAATTCCTGCCGAAATAAATCCGATAAATGTTGCTAAACGCAGCCCAACTTTTGTATAGCTCGTAAAGCTTAGCATAGCAGCGTCATAAAGACTATACCAGTTATTATGCGTTTTGCCGGCACGACGTTGCGGCTGTGTATATTCAATTTCTTTTCGTTCAGGGCCAAGCTCCGCCACAATTCCTCGAATAAACGGAGTAGGATCCTTCAAATCCCGCATTGTTTGCACAAAGCTGGAATCATAAAGTCCAAAGCCCGTGAACTGCTCTATTTGCTCACAGCTGCTCATCTTTTTGATAAGTTTATAATAGCAACCTCGCAAAAAATACACAAATGGATTTTCTTTGCTTTCGGTTTTACGCCCTATTACGATCTTATAGCCCTTTTCCCATTCTGACACAAACTGTGGGATCATCTCCACCGGGTCCTGAAAATCAGCGCACATGGTAATGGTGCAGTCTCCTGTAGTTTGCAGGATGCCATAATAGGGGCTGTTAAACTGCCCAAAGTTTTTTGCATTAAAAATGGCCTTGACGCGGGGATCCTCTTTGCAGATTTCCCGGATAATCTCCCGCGTTCTGTCTTGACTCTTGTTGTCAATAAAGAGGATCTCATAGTCATAGTTTGGGCAGCTACGAAGCAGCTCGTCACGAACAGCCTCATAAATTGGTCTGGCGTTTTCTTCCTCGTTATAGCAAGGAATCATGACAGAAATTTTTTTCATGATGACTCTATCTCCATTTAATTTGATTTTGCATCGTTTGCTTTCCTGAAGTTTTTCTGCGCCCATACCACAGTCTCTTGTATTCCATCTTCAAAGGAATATTCTGGAACGAATCCAGTATCCGCCGTTAAGCTTGAAATATCCGCTTCCAGATGCATCACCTGATTGGGATAATAAGGCAGTTCTCCAATGCCCAATTCAATCTGCGGATCCACCGCATCGCGGATTGCCTCGATGTACTCCCGCAGACGCCTGGTCTTTCCGCTGCCAAAGCAGTAAACTGCGCCGTCCTTCCCCTGCTCCGCAATCATTCGAAAAGCACGGGCAGCATCTTTATTATAAATATAGTCCCAAATCTGATCGCCTTTGGTAAACTGTACACGCTGACCATTCAGCATTTTGAGAATCGTGCTCATAACCATGGTGTGTGCCTTATCATGTGGACCATACATGGAGAGAATCCGAACCCAATTATGGCGAATCCCATATTCTTTGCATTTGAGCCTTGTCATTTGACCCGCTGCCAATTTTGCAACTCCGTAACCGTTATCCGGGTTACAGGGTGTATCGGGATGCAAAACCCCATTTACATGTCCGAATTCACTTTGACTTCCGGCGCCAATAAACACCTTACACCCAAGTTTCTTAGCTAGTTCAACTGCATCAAGGCTATATTGAATATTTTTGGTTTGCGTTGAAAGATCCATTCGAGCAGCACCAAAGGATCCATCCCAACCGAAGTGATAGAACACATCATAATCAGCAGACAATTTTCTTTCAAGAGACTGTAACTGATCCAAATTACATTCTAATACTTTAACAAACGGACTTTGGGGAATTGCTGTTATATTTTGTGAATTCTCTCGGCAAACCGCTGTTACGTAAATATCATGTGCAATTAATTCTTCTATCAGAGAAACACCCACAGCTCCTGTTGGGCCTGTAATGATAACTTTTTTCATATAATCTAACTCATATCCTATTTTACGATTATATTTTAACGTTGGACTCTTCCCGATCCATCACCATTAACAAGTCTTTCAACTTCCTTTACGGAAACGCGATTAAAGTCGCCTTCAATCGTATGTTTTAGGGCTGACGCTGCTACTGCAAATTCAACTGCATCTTGATCATTTTTACCATTCATCAGTGCATAAATCAAACCTGCAGCAAAGCTATCGCCACCGCCAACACGATCAACAATATGCAAATGATACTCTTTTGAATACGTAAAATGATTGCCATCGTATAATAAGCCTGCCCATTTGTTATCACTCGCTGAAAAAGAAGTTCTTAATGTGATTGCAACTTTTTGAAAGTCAAATTTTTTCTTTAATTGAGACGCTACTTCCGCATATGCAGATTTATCAATTCTTCCACTGTATACATCCGTTCCATCGGCAGCAATGCCAAACACGTTTTTAGCATCTTCTTCATTAGCTATGCAAACATCCACATATTTACATAGCTTTGTCATTGCCTTTTGAGCCTGCTCTTTGGACCACAGTTTTTCGCGATAATTCAAATCGCAAGATATTCGAACTCCTCTTTTTTTAGCCTCAAGGCAAGCTTGCTCGCAAATATCGACCAGATTATTTCCCAAAGCAGGCGTAATTCCTGTAAAATGGAACCACTCTGCATCAGAAAAAACATTTTCCCAATCAAAATCATCAGCTGTTGCTTCTTGAATAGATGAATGGCTTCTGTCGTAAATACATACACTTCCACGCTGGCTTGCACCTTTTTCAAGGAAGTAAATTCCCATTCTTTGACCGCCGTATACGATATGAGATGTATCCACATTAAAACTTCTTAAACAGCTCACGGCCGCCTGAGCAATTGCATTATTCGGAAGCTTTGTTACAAATGTTGCATCAACGCCAAGATTAGCCAATGAAACTGCAACATTTGCTTCTCCTCCTCCAAACGTAGCCTGCAATTGATCATTTTGAAGCAATCGATAATACCCATTTGGAGCCAATCTAAGCATAATTTCGCCAAAAGTTACTACTTTACTCATAAACGCCTTTCCGTAGAAAATCTAATAAAATATAAATTGTTGTATTTTCGGTTATTTCTCTATAAGTGGGATAAACATTTGCTTCTCCAACTCTTCTCTCGGAAGGAAAGGAGCTAAATCTTCCAGCGGAGGGCTTACCAGTGTTCCATCCGGCAGTCTTTTCGTTGAGCTTTTAGGCTCCCATACCTGTACAGTGTCTGTGAAGATTTCGCAGAATACAGGTCCATCCATAGCCAATACAGTATCAACTACTTCTTTCATCTCTGCGTTAGAATGTGCGCTAAAGTACGGATACCCGAATGCAACTGCAATCTTACTAAAATCTGGAAAAGAAAGATCCTGACTCTCCGGACCGATTCCTGTGAAATTCTTGTGGAATAAGTTTGTTTGCGTGATACGAATGGAATGATAACCGTTGTTATTGATCAAGAATATTTTGATTGGTAATTTATTTGTCAAAATAGTCTGCAGCTCTTGAAGGTTCATCATAATAGAACCATCACCTTCAAGGCAAATCGTTGTTCTGCGTTTTCCACCAATGCAAGTACCGATAGCCGCCGGAAGACCATATCCCATACTGGCAATAGCGCTATTATTGGCCATACGGCTTCCCTTCTGAATGACATATGCCTGATTGCCCACTACACAGCATGCTCCGTTCGATACAGCTGTTAAACTGTTTTCAGGCAGCTGACTACTAAGATAGCGAACAAACGCATATACATTTGCTGTATATCCATTTTCCTTCCACTGTTCCTCACGAACAACCGGATACTCTTTTTTCCAACGCTGACACGTGGCATTCCATTCACCACCCACAAACACAGGAGTCTGTGCTGCCTCGTCTAATTTTGTGAGAAAATCTTTCGCATCTGCCCAAATAGGCATTTCAACATGAAGCGTGGGCTTTTTTAGTTCAGCTTTGTCTATGTCTACCATGATTATTTCAGCCGCGCGAGCCCAAGTTTTCCAGTTATATCCTACCTGACGGATAGAAATACGTGTACCAACAGCAAGAATCAGATCCGCATTTTGAATGGCCCAATTGCCGGGACGATCTCCCATATTGCCTGCACGGCCACAATAAAGAGGATTATCATCTTCAATTAAATCTACCGCGTTCCAATACGTCACAATAGGAATGTTCAGCTTTTCTGCCACAGAACGGAATTTTTCATAGCTGCCTGACAAACGGATACCATAGCCCGCGTGAAAAACAGGACGCTTTGCCTGCTTAATTTTTTCAAGGACAAGCTGAATGGTCTCATCATCTACCGGTGAAGGCAGCAATGCATCATCTTCCGAGGGATCATAGCCCACCAGTTCCTCCGTTTCAATATATCCTCCCTGATAGTTCACCGGAATATCGATCCATACCGGGCCGGGTCTGCCGGTAGTTGCCAAATGCCATGCTTTTTCCAACGCATAACGGATCTGTTTGGGATCTTCAATCATTGTGGCATACTTAGTCATTGGTGTAACGGATTTTACGATATCATATTCCTGATCGCCCATAGCTCGCAAGGGCGTTTCGGTATAAGAAAGAGCATAACGAGCCGTAGTATCATAACGGACCTGACCGCTGATAATGAACATCGGGATAGAATCCAGCCAACCACCAACTACACCTGTCAATGCGTTTGTACCACCAGGGCCTGTTGTTACGCACACAGCAGCAATTCTATTTTCTAATCGAGCATAAGCTTCTGCCGCAATAGCGCAGGCCTGTTCATGATGGTTATAGGTAACGTGCAGTCCCTCATGATGACCAAGAGCATCATTGAGATGCATAGCGCCACCACCAACTACGGAAAAAACGTCTGTTACGCCATGCGTAGAAAGAAAATCTGCAACATAATCTGCAAGTCTTTGTTTCATTGATATACTCCCTATCTATTTACACGTATTGTAAACTTAAATGAAAGTTGAGAACCTCTCGTCCCTTTTGGTATAATGGTTTCACCGTAAAACACATATCTCCCAAAAAGAAAGAGGGTTCTCATGATGAAATCATATCACATTAGGTGCCCGAAATGCAACAACAATCATTCATTTTATCGTTACGGCAAAGATTCAGATGGTTACCAAAAGTATCTCTGCCGTAATTGCCATCATCAATTTGCACCCGATCGACCGAGGTCGGAGGGGGCAAATTGTCGGCGGAAACATCCGCCTTGCCCTGTGTGCGGAAAGGCTTCCTTTCTGCATCACGATTATGAGCATTACTCCGACTACCGCTGCACTGACAAAAAGTGCAACCGTTCCTTTTTTGTATGGAAATCCGCTGCCGTTACAGTTCCGTCTATGTCAAATCTTTCCGGAAAACACGATTTTAAGCGTATGCGTTATCCCGTTCAAATGATCATCACGGCTTTGTCCATGTTTTATCTCGGCAAGAATTCTTTTCGGAATATCAGTCTAATCCTCAAAACCGCCTTTAACATCAAGGTCTCTCATACCACTGTCAGCAATTGGTGCGTTAAGTTTACACCGATGTTTGACGATATGTGGATTCAGCTCGTTCCCTTACTGAACTTGAATTCGGATGAATGGCACGCCGACGAAATGGTCGTTAAGGTAGCCGGCGTAAAGCATTATATCTAGTTTATCATAGACAGTGAAACAAGATCCCTTTTCGTTTCCATTATTTGTGGTATGCTTCTGCACTATGGGCCAAGGGCCGCACAGACCTCTATTTTATATTCTCTCTCGCTCGAATATCGACTGACACCTTGGGTACCTTTCGATTTGTAAACCAGGCAAAAAGATGAAGGAAGCACTTTTTAGGCAATAGGCGGTATAGGAATTTCTCTACCTTGAATACAGCATCCGTTCGCTTGGGTGCTCCGGGATGCTCTTTCCAAGGAGATCGAGCCTGCCACCGGAGATATCTCTCTCGAACAGGATGATAGTTTTTTCCCTGCTGCCACGGATAATCTCCAAGGAAGCGGAAGAAATGAATGATACAGGGCTGCGCAACCGCCGACTGTGCCTCATCCTGCGTATAATAAGCGGACTCATCCCAGTGATATACACTAAAATAAGTACGGATCGGATAGCCCAACTGGAAGCCCTGTAAATTATACCGCATGGGGAGCTTCAAAATTTGCCCCTTGAAGAAATCATTCAGCAGATCCTGATCATTTGCTTTATAATACTGTACATATTTTTCCAGATGCTCCATCATTTTGCCAAGTACGTCGTTACCTTGCCAGACAGGAAGATTGAAAAGAATAACGCCAGCGTTAAAATATGGCTCAGACTTCGCAATTCCCAACCGAAATCGCTCCCAGTAACAAACGCTGTCACAAACTGCCGCTACCGGATATCCTTCCAGTGGAATTTCTATCAAATCTCTTAAACTGCCGTTTACAATGGTATCAGAGTCAATCCAAAGGAGGCGATTTACATCTTCCGGAATCTGCTCCAATACAAAGAAGCGAAGCCAAGTAGCCAATGATCCGTTCCACCCTTTGCACTGGTAGGTCTTCATATACTCCTGAGCACGTTCAGTATCCAGTACAACCAGTTTTCTTCCATATTGCTCCGCAAGTCTTCGAAACTTGCTCAAGTTTACTTCCGAAAAATTCATGGCCGCTAAGTAAATAGTAATCTCCTCGATATCTTTGTTGTTCTCAAAGAGTGACAAGAGCGATACCCCTGTGTAGGGAGCATAGTTATCGTCGCAGCCATAAAGTACATTTAGTTGCATAAATTCACATCTCACTTCAACTTTTTAGCAAAATACTTAAAGAATAGTTGTTCCGATGCATTGCTTGTTTCAAAATTATAAGAAACTCCATCAACTACATCTAACGTTTCATTTGGCATGTTTTCAAGGAATATCGTTTTTTCCTTGACGACATGATAAAAACCTCGAAACAGTTCTACGCTCGGTGTAAAGGCACCTATCATCAAAGCAAGTAAAAGTGCCGTCATTCTTAAATTTAACCCTTTTTTCAATCTGGTTTTTACCAACTTTGATATTTGCTCATTACACCATACCATAGTTACAAAAACTCCCGGTATAGATGCCCGCATACAAAAATCATTTGACACTCCTATATGAATCGCCGGAATGAAAAACAGCGAAATCGCTACAGCGTAGAATATAACCTCCTTTTTGTGAAACGACCATATCAAGAGAAGATAAATTCCCACTTCAAGCATATAAAATCCAAAAATTCCATGTTGGATATAGGTACGTAAAAAGGATGATATTTGATGCAACATATAAAAAGATGTAGCAGTGATAGCCGGTGAATCTGCTGTATCTCCGTACATTCCTCCACCGGTAGCATTATTAGTAAGCATATAACAACCTATAATCGGAAGTACGGTACAAATAATAATCATATTGGGAAGTGAAAATATAGAACTAAATATTTTCTTCCATTTTACTTCTTCCTTCTTTGCAAGAATAATTGCGTCTATTTCTCGCGCAAACATTATTATCACAAGCCCAACAAATGGAATCGGGCCACACAATAAGCACGAGACACCAATCAGCAAATAGTTTTTGCAATCTTTTTCAAATAAAACCAAAAAAGTACAAACCCATGGAATAATCGACTGATTAAACACCCAACACACACATGTCGTCAACGAACTATACTGATAATAAGTGTGCCACCATTCAAGGTGCAATACATCCGGTTGTAAAAGATATCCTCTGGTTTGCGTATACCAGACTCCAACAACATCTAAGCCTGAAAAGAAAATAAACACAACTACTGCCAGTATCTTCCTTTTTGCCGATTCACACTTACAAAACACAAAAAGCATCAAAAATATCAGATATATACCGATACTTCCCCAAAGCCACAGAAATATTTTCCCAGCAATCCAACCTATATTTGCTCCAAATATTGCAGTAACAATTTTAGCCGGCACGGCCGGAACCAACCAAAACCCTATATAATATGCTAATGCGGAGTTTTTATCCGCATAGTAAACGGGCCACTTATATGTAATTATATCGTGATATATAGGATTTCGAGCAACCCAATCACCAGTTTGGTACCAAAATCCATTCAATCCACACAGGTGCGTATAGATAAGTGCGATTAAAAAAACGAATGCCATTGTTTTTTTATTTATGCACACAGTATTTGTTCTGCATCTATCTACATTGGCTTCCTTTTGCGAAAAGAAAAACGTTATTGCAATTGCTGCTACTGCAATAAGCATCCAATACCAACGTAAGTAGCCTATTGCAAATGTCAAAACTGGAAGACTAATATATGCGTAACAGTATTTTTTCAGCTTGCTATAGCTTAACTCAAACATACGTTATTTATCCTCTTTCCAGCCTGGTTTATAAATTGGGTGTATTCCTGTATTTTCACGATACGCATCTCTAATTGCCGTAGAAAAAATCTTTATCTTTCGAGGATTCATTGTAGAAACTGCAGTCAGCATTCGACAAATCGATCGGACACCCGCTGCACCTAAGCCAAAGTGTTCTTTCAATGCAATGATAATATTTCTTGTTGAATAGTAATCATGCCAGACTGCCTCTTTTTTCTTCGATACAGTCGTACTTTCTCCTACATGAAGTACAAGTGATTTCGGAACACAAATGATCCTTCCATATTTACGAACACGCATTGAATGCTCCCAATCATCCGAATAAATAAAGAAATCTTCTCTTGTAGTTCCTGCCTTTTTTATTGCTTCAACTTTGAAAACTGTTCCCACATATGATACTAAATCAAGATCGAAAAATTCTTTATTATATTCTTCTTCCGGAACCTCTTTCATTACCGCCACACCCATTACTTTTTTGCTTCGGCAATGATGACCTAAAAGAATCTTTTCTTTATCATAATCCATAATTGTTCCACACATCGCAGCAATTCTCTCTTGTAGTGACGGATGCGAATCATAAAATACTTCCATTGATTTTAGTGCATCTGGCTCTGGGTATGCATCATCGTCCGAGACCCATATCCAGTCACAATCTAATTCCAATGCTTTCTCCATCCCCGCGTGAAAGCCACCAGCACCACCTGTATTACATGGAAGATTGACCACTACTTTTTGAATTTCGGACTGTTCCTGTTCCCATATTTTTAGATACTCCATCGTTCCATCGGAACTATTATTATTAACGACTAAAAGATATTTAGGTCTCTTGGTCTGCTCTTCATATTTTTTAAGTGCTTTTTTCAAGCATTCTAATCGATTGAATGTTACAATTACTGCACAAATATCCATAGTAGTTCGCCCAACCTTTCTACTACCTTATTCTTTACCAAAAGCTTTCATAAACGGATCTCTTGTCAAAACAAGCTCCACGCCATACATGATTACACAGCCACAAATTACCAAAGCTAATCTCAGCACTCCGGCCTGCACAACTCCGCGAATCACCACTCCAACTACAAACATGGGAATACTCAGTAAAATATACCGCAGTATGATTTTTAGTACACGACCCGCAGAAATTTGTTTGCGTACCGCAATAAACTGCACAAGTGTAACACAGATTTCCGCAATTACCGATGCAGTAGCGGCACCTGCTGCTGCATACGCGCGTATTAAAAAGAAATTAAGTATTACATTTACTGCTGAACCCGTCAATACTGAGATTGTAAGGAATTTTTCCTGACCGGTAGGTACCAGATACTGTATACCAATGATGTTGCTGCATCCAATCACCAGAGGCAACGCGCTCAGGATTACCAACAATTCGATAACTCCATCATACCCTTGTCCATAGAAGAAAGGCACAAAATCTTGAGCAACCAGAACAATTCCAAAAATAATCGGAATACTGATACAACTTACAAAGCGAAACGAAAACTCGACTGTTTCTTCGATGGCTTTAGAATCTTTCTTGCTACTCAAAACAGCAATGCGGCTTGCCATCACCGCACTAATTGATGTGCTAACCGCTACAAGTATTCTCACTAGTTTTTGCGCTTGTTCATAATAACCGTTTTGCAATTCAGAATTGGTAATCATACCTATCATGGTTTTATCCAGAACCGTGTAAACCTGAATTGCCGCCTGCGCAACAAACAATTTCACCGAGCTGATCAGATGGAAAGACATAATTCTTTTTTCTCGGTGCAAATGCACTCCTTTATTTAAATAGCGCGGGAGATATAACCACTGACTCAAAAAGCCCAACAGCAAGGTGCCGCAATACAGAAAAACATAAACAGAAAGATCCTCCGGCTTCTTTACAAACAACAAAATCAGTACAACCGCCATGATGCGGGCTGTTCCACTACACAAGGCAATGACCTGAAAGGATTCTTTTCCTTGAAAATACCAAGAGATGTCCATACTGACCTGCAAAATTTCCAATCCAGCAACCACATAAAGAATCGGATCTATACTTCTCGGTACCACAAACCCACAATATAATGCAATAGCAACTATAGTGGTAGCCCCGCGCAAACATACGATCTCCCAAAAATCTCTTGTCTGAGTTTCATTATCCCCAGTTGCTGCAGCAATTCTTCTTTGTCCATAATACGAAGTTCCCATAGTCGCAACCAATACAAAATAGGAAACTATCGACTGAGCAAAGGAATATCTGCCGATCATTTCTCCGCCGAGAACACGGGAAAGGTATGGAGTTGTAATTAACGGAGTAATGTATAATGAGAGCTGATACAGTAAATTGTAAGCAATGTTCTTAGAAACAGATGCTCCGGTACGTTTTCCCATATTACTGCGCAATCGCCTCGATAATCGTTTTTGCCATATAATCAATCATTTCATCTGTCATGCCTGGGTAGACACCGACCCAGAAGGTATTATTCAGGATAAACTCTGTTGCTTCCAAACTGCCGGCGACGCGGTAGGCGTCTGTATCGCGGAGCTGATTGAAACACGGGTGTTTAATGATATTGCCGCTGAACAGGAGACGGGTCTGAACCTGATGATCTTCGATATAACGCGTCACATCATTTCGATTCAAGCCGCTTTCCGGCTTAACGCTGATCAAGAAGCCGAACCAGGAGGGCTTGCTGTTTGCAGCCGGCTCGGGCAGGATCAACTTATCCTGATAAGACTCCAATGCCGCATGGAGACGTTCCCAGTTATGTCTACGTGCTTCAATAAAGGAGGGGAACTTTTTGAGCTGCTCGCAGCCGATAGCAGCCTGCATATCCGTCACCTTCAGGTTATATCCAAAGTGGCTGTACACATATTTGTGGTCATAGCCCTTAGGAAGCTGACCAAACTGACCGTCAAAACGATGACCGCAGAAGTTATCATGACCGGACGGGCAAATGCAGTCGCGGCCCCAATCGCGATAAGAAAGAATCAAACGGTTGAGCAGAGAATCGTTTGTATACACGCAACCACCCTCGCCCATGGTCATGTGGTGCGGCGGATAGAAGCTGCTGGTGCCGATATCGCCCCAAGCGCCGGTATAACGGGTCTCTCCATCGATAGTATAGGTTGTACCCAAAGCATCGCAGTTATCCTCTACCAACCAGAGGTTGTGCTTCTGACAGAACGCCTTAACACCTGCCAAATCAAAAGGATTTCCCAATGTATGAGCAATCATGACCGCCTTCGTTTTTTCAGACAGTGCCGCTTCCAGTTTGGTTACATCGATATTATACTGCGGAACCGTTACGTCTACAAACACCGGCACAGCGCCATACTGCAGAATCGGGGTGATTGTAGTCGGGAAACCACATGCAACGGTGATGACCTCATCTCCTCTTTTGATTTGGCGATTACCGAGTTCCGGCGCTGTAAGAACAGAAAAAGCGATCAAATTTGCAGAAGAACCGCTATTTACAAGATGAGCATGCTTTACGCCAAGCCACTGTGCAAACTCTTTTTCGAACTGCTCGGAGAATCTGCCTGTTGTCAGCCAGAAATCGAGCGTTGCATCTGTTAATGCACACATTTCCTTTTCGTCAAAAACACGACCGGCATAGCTGATACGCTGGCCTTCTTGATAGGGCTCTTTTTTCTCTTTAAAGGCGTGATAATATTTCGTTACCAATTCCTTGATTTCGTTTCGTGCTTCCTGTTCATTTTTCCAGTTTGACATTATAGCTCCTCCGTAACCTATTTATTTAAACACCTGTGGCTTTAATTGTGTCAACTCGATAAAATCAGAACGAATCGATTTGACGATCCATTTCTACCGAGATATCCCCACCGGCTAAATACACTTTTGTCCAAGCTACCGTTTCGCGGATGGCTTCATCAATATGCCATCTCGGCTTCCATCCAAAGGTCTTTTTAATTTTAGAACAGTCGAGTTTTAAGAAATTCGCCTCATGTGGTGCATTTTTCTCTGCCTGATTGACCCAATGTGCGCCTTCTCCCCATTTTTCGCAGAACAAATTTACAAGCTCGCCGGTCGTGACACAATCACATTCATCTGGCCCTACATTATAGAAACCTGCATATGCGGCGTCTTTATATTGTTCTTCTACTATTTTGAGGTAAACCGATAAAGGCTCCAACACATGCTGATACGGGCGTGTTGAATAGGGGTTGCGCACACCTATGGCATTACCGGCTGAAACAGAGCGTACACAGTCCGGAATGATACGATCGTTTGCGAAATCACCGCCGCCGATAACATTACCGGCACGAGCGGTTGAAACGCAAACGCCGTTATTCGCAAAAAAACTGTTGATATAGCTATGCGTTACAAGTTCCGAACAGCTCTTACTGTTTGAATACGGGTCAAAACCATCGAGAGGCTCATCTTCACGATAGCCCCAGCACCACTCATTATTGTGATACACCTTGTCCGTTGTTACATTTAAAACGCTGCGTACACAAGACGAGGTTCGGATGCATTCTAACAAATTCACAGTACCCATAACATTCGTTTCATATGTATAGCGCGGATTTTTATAGCTGTCTCGCACAATCGGCTGTGCAGCTAAGTGAAGTACAATCTCCGGCTGGGCATGATCGAACGCTGCTTTTAAAGACTCATAATCGCGAATATCGCCAATAATGCTGGTCATTTTGTCCTCTACATCAGCCAAAGAAAACAGATTTGGCTGTGTAGGCGGCTCTAAACTATACCCGGTCACAACAGCTCCTGCGCGCACCAGCATTCTACATAGCCACGAGCCCTTGAATCCAGTGTGTCCGGTTATAAAAACACGTTTACCGTTAAAAAACGTAAGATTCATGAATTCCTCCAAATATCAATCCGTCCATTTTTTCCAAGGTGCTACGCCTTTACTCCAAAGGCGTTCCAAGAGTTCTTTTTCACGCTGCGTATCCATACACTGCCAATAGCCTTTGTGCATGTAACTCATTAATTCACCCTGCGCCGCCACAGCTTCTAATGGCTCTCGTTCGAACACGGTATCATCACCGGAAATGTAATTAAAAATTTCCGGCTCCAAAACCATATACCCCGCGTTGATTGGTGCGCCATCCAAAGCACTTTTTTCTCTGAAGGACTTCACTGTGCTATCTTCGGCAATATCCAATACCCCTTTGGCTTGCTCCAATATGACTGCTGTCAGCGTAGCGATTTTCCCATGTTCCTTATGGAATTTTACGAGATTGGCTATATTCACGTCACATACGCCATCACCGTACGTCATCATAAACGTTTCGTTTCCGATATATTTTTGCACACGTTTGATGCGTCCGCCTGTCATAGTGTTTAAGCCCGTATCCACGACCGTAACCTTCCATGGCTCACAGTGCTGATTATGTACGGCCATTTCATTTGTTCCGGTTGTAAAATCAAATGTAATGTCGCTGTTATGTAGGAAATAGTCAGCAAACCATTCTTTAATAATGTGCTGCTTATACCCCGCACAAATAATAAATTCATTAAATCCGTAGAAAGAATATTCTTTCATGATATGCCACAAAATCGGTTTTTCACCTATTTCAATCATCGGCTTCGGCTTATATTGACTCTCCTCGCTGATGCGTGTGCCAAATCCGCCTGCTAAAATTACAACCTTCATGTGGGTTTGTTCCCCTTCCATTCAATTAGAAATTCGTCTATCTTTCACAAAGTGCTCATTAGCAGCATACTTCTATATTATGATATTACTAATTTACAACTAACTGTATAACCCCGTAATCTTGGATATTATACATCACTTTCCTCTCTATTTCAACCAGTAATTACATAATTCTGCCGGGCAATTGTTTCCATCGCATATAAAAAGGCTACACAGAGAGTTTCTTTCTACAGCTGCAACCATTTACCACCATCCTAAGGTCTATTTAACACAAAGCTATCGTCTACTAAGAATGTGGCGACATCAACGCAGCACTGCATAATCGGATCATATACGACGCAGATAATACCAGCCCCATTTAGATCATATACTTTTTGCCCATTTACACTAATTCCTTCTCCATTCGCAAAGTCTGCTGCAAAGCTTCCCCCGTTACACATAAAGCTACTATACATATCGCCAGTGAACCTATTATCAAAGGAACCGTCTATTGTATCCGTTAGTATCCAGTCTCCGCCACCGCTTTTTCTCAATTCTTCTGTATTGACTCCTATTTTCCCCATTTCGTCCAGAAGATGTGAAAATTGTTCATCATCTGGCCACGAACTATTTTTCACCACAAAAACCATTTTGCTCGTTCTAGCCAACTCGGAAAAATAATCATCTGTCTCCGTAATCTGGGCTATGTATTTATTTTCCGTTGTCTCCGCATGGATATCCCAGCTTCTATAATCCTCTTCTCCTCTGTGATCCGGAATATCGTATTTTTCTTTCAGTAATTTCCCCAGCAATGATGTAATTTTTCTGGCTCCATCCGTGTTCACATGACCGTCTTCCCAATAATCGTCTGCACAAAACCCACTTTGCTGATCCATTAAGTTAAAGTTGTAAAACTCAATACCATATTCATTAGCTATTGAAGCAACAGAATTGTAGTAAGGCTGCTCTCGCTCCCGTTCCACTGTCGGCGTCGTAATCAGTACCAGCGGAAGGTTCAGCGAATTGCAATATTCTATAATTTGTCTAAGATATTGCTCCTCCTTGACATATAGAGGTGTCTGCTCCGTGATTCCCGACACATCACACAACTGGAAATTTCCATGTCCATATCGACAATCTGTCCCTTTCTGGTTAATTTGTTCCTTTGACCATGGAAAATGCTTAAAATCATTTTCTGTCAATTCTGTGTACCGCTCATGGTATATCGGAAGACCTAACAGCAGATCAGCCCACCGTTCCTTAGGTGCGGATGCCTGTACCGCTGATATTTTATTGGCTGAAAAACGCATTCCGACTGTATTTGTTGCCTGTCTCGCATCGTCTGAGTATTCAAATTGCATCGTAGCCGCATATACATCCAACACGACAACTTTGGGATTTTGTGTTTTTAATGCCTCTATCAATGAATAATAGCTATTCCAAAAGGGCTGGATGCTACCCCATGGACAATAACTTGCAATGCCGTACTCACTCCATAATACCGATGCGTCCAGATTCATTCCTGCATGGCTGCTTCCTAAAAGCAGGACGTCCACAGTATTGTCCTTTTGCGCATACAAGCCCTGCATCGTTGTGACACCGTCTGTCCGTTTGATCCTTAGAACTTCATTTGTATACCATAGCGCAGATGACAACATGAGTATCACTAGAACGATGCATGTCCCTCGCCTAATTGTTTTTTTCACCATAATTTCCTCCTAGAATCCCGCATAGATAAACGAACTAGCCGAGTATCCACCCCCCCAGATTCCATAAATTACCAATACCATAATCATTCCTACAAGTAATAAAATTTTACACGCCGGATTTTGTGAAACGATGTTCTTCACGCTTTTGCCTTGTTCGCGGGTATGCGAGGCTGCCACTAGCACGCCAAGTGCCGGTACAAGCACATTCCACTCTTTTGCACTCAGCCCAATTGCAAATACCGTTCCATCAAATAGTGTCCACGGATTCCAAACTGTAAACATTTGCTTAATGAATTCCAATGCAGTCGATACAGATGATGCACGGAAAAAGATCCACGCAAATGACACGATCAGAAATACAAACACTCGCTGCCAAATCCGGTGGCCAACTGTTTTTGTTCGAATCCCAATTCGATGATTCATTTTCTCACGAAATGCACCTGTGATATGTCCTACGATCTGAAAGACCGCATGAATACCACCCCATACAATATATTGCAGACCCACACCATGCCAAAATCCGCTTACCAAAAAAACAATCAAAATATTAAAATACTTTCTGGCCTTGCCCCTTCGGTTTCCGCCTAGCGGAATATACAAATACTCCGTAAACCAACTTGTCAACGATATATGCCACCTTCTCCAAAAGTCCGCAATTGTCCCCGCCAAATAGGGTTGATGGAAATTTTCGTCCAGATGGAACCCGAACAGTTTGGCCACCGCAATTGCCATGTAACTATATCCGGAAAAGTCTGCATAAATCTGCAAGCTATACATGAGTGCGCAGAGGATCAAGATTGCGCCTCCATATGTGGACATATTCAAATAGACTGCATCAGTAAAAATTGCAATTCGGTCTGCAATAATCATTTTTAGAAATGCGCCCCAAAGAAATACAAATACTGCCTCTTCAACTTCCCGAAAATTTGGCATAGTTCTCTTCCTGATTTGAGGCAGCATTTTTCTAGCTCGCTGGATCGGGCCCGACGTAATCGTTGGAAAAAAGGAAACAAATAGAGCGTAATTCAGGATATTCTTTTCCGGTTCCATTTTGCCTGACCATGTATCAAATACATAGGTCGAGCTTTGAAAAACAAAAAAAGATAGTCCAACCGGAAGAAGAATTTGCGGAACAGTGAGCTGAATACCCAACGGAGCCATCAGACGGCTAATACTACCAATTGTAAAGCTTCCGTACTTAAAAATCAGTAAGATTAAGAGGTTCAAAGTGCAGGTACAAACATACATACGCTTGCACGAATTCGCACTCTTTGCCAAACACACACCAAAATAAGTAATTAAAATAGACACTGCAAGAAACAGAATGTATTTTATGTCATAGCATCCATAGAAAAATATACTAGCAAGCAAAAGTATTATATTTTTCAAACGAATATTCCTTGCAAATCTGTGTATTACAAACACTATTGGAAGGAAAAACACAAGAAACGGTATAGTGATATAATTCATTTGATATAATTCACCCTGCTTTTCTCTGATCAATTATTCACAGTTATTAGGTTGAAAGCCGTACATTTTCCCATATTCCTTTTATTACGCTTTATTACACTCCAAGCATCGGCTTCGGCTTATATTGACTCTCCTCGCTGATGCGTGTGTCAAATCCGCCTGCTAAAATTACAACCTTCATGTGGGTTTGTTCCCCTTTCAAAGTTTACATATCTCCCCAGATTCGACTTTTATCGTTAAATAATTTTACCATATTACAAAACTCTTTTCAACCATTTTAATTACCAAAATAATTTCATTTTTTGTAAGAGACATAGCCCATACACAAATTTGATAATATGGTATAGAAAAGCAGCCGCAAATGAGACATTTGTGTTTTCATTAACGGCTGCTTTTCCAAAATTCAGTTTAAAAGGCAAATGTTTACAGGATGCAGTATTTTGCCATGTAGTCTTCCATGGCGGGGAGGATATCGTTGTATTTTTCGGACTGCTTTAAGTACTCGTGGATGTCCTCGACGGTGACGATGGCGTGGACCTTGATGCCGAACTCCTCGTTGACCTCCATGATGGCGGTTTTGCCGGGAACCTTGCCTACCTCGCAGCGGTTGACGGAGATGAACATATCGTTGACTTTCACATTGCCGCAGCCATAGAGGATCGGCATGGTCTCGCGCACGGCGGTACCGGCGGTGATGACGTCTTCGATGATAATAATTTTATCGCCGTCCTTCGGCTTGTAGCCGACGAGGCTGCCGCCTTCGCCGTGGTCTTTCTCCTCCTTGCGGTTGAAGAAGTAGGGCTTCGAGATGCCATACTCGTTATAGAGGGACGCGGCGGCGGCTGTGGCAAGCGGAATACCCTTATACGCCGGGCCGAACATGGCGGAGAAATCTTCGCCGACGGTCTCCTTGATGAGCGATGCGTAGAACTTGCCGAGCTTTGCGATCTGCTCGCCGGTCTTATAGTTGCCGGTATTGACGAAATACGGCGTATTGCGGCCGCTCTTCGTGACGAAGGAGCCGAAACGCAGCACGTCTGCGGACATCATGAACTCGATAAACGCCTTTTTGCTTTCTGTCAGCATAAAAACCATCCTTTATTTCCGTCATGGGTCGGAATTTATTTTTATCAGTATAGCATAGATTTATGTTTTCGTCAAAATTTTTTACGCGAACTTACGCTGCCGGAGAAAGGCCGTTTTCCGCCGACCACGTATAGACGGAATACGTATTGCCGTCCGTTGTAACGGCGACGGTGCCGTCTGTATCGGTGCGCAGGATCTTGCAGTTGCGTTCGGAAAGGCTTTCGAGCGTTTCGTGGTGCGGGTGACCGTATTTATTATCCTGCCCGCAGGAAATGACGGCGACAGCAGGGTTCACGGCGCGGAGAAAATCCATGGAGGACGATGTGGACGAGCCGTGGTGACCGCACTTTAAAACGTTTGAAGTGATGTCCGTTTCGCGTGCTAAGATATTCTCTTCAACCTCGGTTTCGGCATCGCCGGTGAGCATAAAGGAGATATTGCCGTAGGTGAAGCGCAGAACAGCGGAATAGTTGTTGAGGTTATCGAATATCTCGTCCTTTTCCGGGGATAGGACGGCAAAATTGGCGTTTTCGGGCGCGGAGATTTTTGTATCGGTGGAGATCTGCTCGGTTTGGACGTTTTTGTCGAGCAGGGCATCGAGCATATTTTCGTATGTAGCGGTGGTGGGCGTTTGGTCGTCGGGCAAAAGGGGCATGTAGAACGTGCCGATGGTGTAATCCTCGATAATCTGCTTCATGGAGCCGATGTGGTCTGCGTGCGGGTGCGTGGCGACAACGGCATCGAGCGATGTGACGCCGAGCGCCTGAAGGTCGCTTTCGATGGTCTCTCCCGCTTCGCGGGTGCCGGCATCAATGAGCATGTTGTAATCGGTGCCGATTTGAATTAAAATGCTATCCCCCTGCCCGACATCTAAAAAGTAGACGGCGCAGTCGGCGGCGTCGGTGCTTTGAGTGGGCTGTGCGGGAGCACTTGAGTCCGTGTTCGGTGCACCGGTGAGGTACGTTTCAAGCTCCGGGAAATAATAGACAAGCACCGCCGCGAGCACAAGGACGGCGCTGATGACGGCGGAAAGCGTTTTTTTGTTCCGAGGTTGGCGGCGACGGACTGCACCGGTTCTTTTTTGTGGCATGAGTCTCTCCTTTTTGTTTACATAATTTGTTTTACGTGATACAAAAAAGCTGCCGCAGTTTTTGCTTGCAGCAGCTTACTTTGCAAATCCTACTCTTTACTTACCTTGCGTTTCGTCCTTGTAAAGGTTAAAGCGGAACAGCTTGGATTCATCCGCTTCATTATCGCAGACCACAAAGGCTTCTGCGATCTTTCCGCCTTCAATCAGAGACGTAAGACCGATGAGCTGACACAGCTTGCTTTTCAGGTTCAGCTTATCACCGTCGCGCGTCATCAGATACACATTGCCCTCGCAGCTATCCAGTACAGACAGGAAGCCCGGAACATCGATGTCGTGAAGTTCGATCATCTTGGACATCAGTCATCTCTCCTTCGATATGAGATTTAGTCTCATTATGGTTTGCCGATAGGGTTCTATGTGGAAAACCATAATATCCTATGATGGCTTTATTCTATCACAACAGCAGAGAATACACAAGGGCTAAACGGAAAAAAGGTGTGTTGCATTCAGGTTAAATTTTCAGTGAATTTGTTAAACTTTGAGAAAGTTTATGAATCTTTCCAATCATTCGCCGGAGGCACCGTAGTTCGCGAGCACGCGGGCGCTGGGATCGTTGACATCACAGCCCTCCCACGCTTTGTTCGGCATCCAGAAGTCCTTGACCATTTCCGCCTGACCGGGATAGTATTTTTCAAAAATTTCACGGTAGAGAAGGGATTCTTTCGTAAACGGCGTTGCGAACGGATATTTTGCGGCGCGGAGCTTCATTTCGTCATCGGTATACTTTGTTTCGGCGTAGGCCTTGAGGTAATCGACCATAGAGTGACCGACGGCATCGGAGAACGCGGCTTTTTCGCGGTATAAAATCGGCAGCGGGAGGTAATCGCCCTCGAACGCGTGGCGCAGGAGGTATTTGCCTTTTTTGTACTTGTTGAGCTTCATCTCGGGATCGACGGACATGACGTATCTGACGAAATCGAGGTCGCCGAACGGAACGCGGGCTTCGAGCGAGTTGGCGGAGATGCAGCGATCAGCACGGAGCACGTCGTACATATGAAGCTCCCGCACGCGCTTTTGGGCTTCCGTTTGGAACGCAGCGGCGCTGGGGGCGAAATCTGTATATTTGTAGCCGAAGAGCTCATCGGAAATTTCACCGGTGAGCAGCACGCGGACATCGGTCTGCTCGTGAATGGCTTTGCAGACGAGGTACATGCCCATGCTGGCGCGGATGGTGGTGATGTCATACGTGCCAAGCAGCGCAATGACGGTTTCGAGATTTTCGATAACATCGTCCTTTGTGATGATGACCTCGGTGTGGTCGCTGTGAATGTAATCGGCCACTTCGCGGGCGTATTTTAAATCGATGGCGTCTTCACTCATGCCGATGGCGAACGTGCGAATGGGCTTCTTTAAAAGCTTTGCCGCGACGGAGCAGACGAGGGAGCTATCAAGCCCACCGCTGAGAAGAAAGCCGAGCGGGGCATCGGCATCGAGCCGCTTTTCGATGCCGGCAACGAGCTTATCATGGATGTTTTTACAGACAGTCTCGAGGTCGTCGTGGCAAACTTCTTCGACTTCGGCGATGTCGCAGTAGCAGGTGAATTTGCCGTCCTTATAGTAGTGGCCCGGCGGGAACGGCATAACGCGATGGCACAGGCCGACGAGGTTTTTCGGCTCGCTGGCGAACATAATGTGGCCGCTTTCGCTGTACCCGTAGTAGAGCGGGCGGATGCCGATGGGGTCACGCGCAGCGATGAAGCTATCGGTCTCGGCATCGTAAATAATCAAAGCGAACTCGGCGTCGAGCTTTTTGAACATCTCGGTGCCCTCTTCTTTGTAGAGAGGGAGTAAAATTTCGCAGTCAGAATCACTTTTGAAGGTGTAGCCTTTTCTCCGGAGCTCCTCTTTAACGGAACGGAAACCGTAGAGTTCACCGTTGCAGACGACGGCGGAACCGTCCAGCTCAAACGGCTGCATGCCTTCTTCTGTGAGGCCCATGATGGCGAGGCGGTGGAAAAAGAGCCAACCTGCAGGCGTTTCCAGTGTGCGGGACATATCCGGCCCGCGGGAAACGGTTTTATCAAAGCCCTTTCGTAAATCTTCCAAACGAATGTCTTTTGCTGTGTAACCCATAATCGAACACATATCGGTTCCCTCCAAATAAAATAATTTCAGTCCAAACGCAAATAAAAAAACAGCCGTTTGTCCCAATTTCTTAGGACGAATAGCTGTTGTATCCGCGGTGCCACCTAAATTATCTTATAAAGAAGATCACCTTTACTGTCTCTAACAAGACAGGCACGGCTTAACGCGCCGCCACACGTCGCACCTACTGAGATATGCGCATCTTTTCGGCTTGAGGCTCCGAAGTGTTATTCGCCGGTGTGCTTACGCGGGGTTCACACTCTCCCCCGCTCACTGTGCAAAGCGGTCTGCCGGGTACTTCTCTTCATCTGTGCCCTTGAATTATTATGCTAAGTTTATACCACCAAAATTTCATTTTGTCAACACTTTTTTGAAAAAATTTTTGATTTTACATGAAATTTGCAATTTTCCAGTTTACAACTTGCAGTTTGCAAACAGTTTTTAGCCAAACTAAAACGTATTTGTCAAAAATCAAAAAGCTCTTTTCATTTTACGGGAGTTGTATTATAATAAGCTTGGATAAAATGCAAAATGAAACAGGAGGTCTTTTCCATGTTTGCCTATAAAACTTTGAAAAGCGGCACTGACATTCGCGGTGTTGCAAGTGAAGGCGGCGGCGCGCCGATTAACCTGACCGATGAGGTCGTGGAGCGCATTGCGGCCGGTTTTCTCGTTTGGTGCGAAAAGCACCTGGACAAGTGCGCCGAGGGGCTGAAAATTGCCGTCGGACATGACTCCCGCATTTCCGCAGATCGTATTGCGGCGGCGCTGTTCCGCGCGTTTACGACGTACGGTGCTTCGGTTTACGACTGCGGCCTTGCCTCTACCCCGTCGATGTTCATGGCGGTTTTGGAGCTGCCGTGCGACTGCTCGGTGCAGATTACGGCGAGCCACCACCCGTTCTTCCGCAACGGATTGAAGTTCTTCACGCCTGCGGGCGGCCTTGACAGCCCGGATATTTCCGAGATTTTGGAATATGCACAGAACGGCGCTGCGCCGAAGGAGACCGACAACGGCACGCTGGTGCCGGTGGACTATATGTCGAAATATGCAGATAATCTGCGCGAGATGATCCGCAAGGGCGTGAACGCGGAAGATTATGCGCATCCGCTTGCGGGCTTTAAGATCGTTGTGGACGCCGGCAACGGCGCGGGCGGTTTTTACGCAAACGACGTGCTGAAGCCGCTTGGTGCGGACATTACAGGCAGCCAGTTTTTGGAGCCGGACGGCCGCTTCCCGAACCACATTCCAAACCCGGAGAACGAGGAGGCCATGGCGAGCGTTTGCGCGGCGACCGTGAAGGCCGGTGCGGACCTTGGCGTAATTTTTGACACAGACGTAGACCGCGGCGGCGCTGTGGACAGCCGCGGCGAAGAGATCAACCGCAACCGTCTTGTGGCGATTGCCTCCGCCATTGCGTTGGAGGGCAACCCGGGCGGCACCATTGTGACGGACTCCATTACGTCCGACGGACTCAAGACCTACATTGAGCAGACGCTCGGCGGCAAGCATCACCGCTTTAAGCGCGGTTACAAGAATGTCATCAACGAAGCGGTACGCCTGAATAACGAGGGCGTGAACTGCCCGCTGGCGATTGAGACGAGCGGCCATGCGGCGCTGCGCGAGAACTACTTCCTTGACGACGGTGCCTATCTGGTGACGAAGATCATCATTAAGGGGGCACAGTTGCGCCGCGAGGGCAAATCGCTCGATAGTCTCATCGCCGATCTGAAGGAAGCCAAGGAAGAAAAAGAGTTGCGCTTCCCCATTACAGCGGAGGATTTCCGCCCCTATGGTGAGAGCACCATTGCGGCGCTTGAAAGCTACGCGAAAGCGCACAACTGGGACATTGCGCCGGACAACCGCGAAGGCATCCGCATTTCGTTTCCGGAAAACGACGGCGATGGCTGGTTCCTACTGCGTATGAGCGTACACGACCCCATTCTACCGCTGAATATCGAAAGCAATTCCGTCGGCGGCGTACGCGTGCTGGCCGAAAAGCTGCTGAAGTTCTTTGACGAAGTGAAGCCGGAGAATGTGGACTATGCGGCGCTGAAGGGATTTTTGGAAAAGTAAGCTGAAATTGAATATTTAAATTAAAAGAACTCCCGACTGCTGCAGTTCACGGTTTGCGGCGGTCGGGAGTTTTTGGTTTTTATGGTTCGATGGGCGGTGTCGGCTGCGGTTGAGTAAGCGCGGCGCGGCGGGTTTTGCGGTGGTGCAGGATGGCGTAGATGGCGATTTGAATGAGCATGGCGAGGACGTTGGAAAGGCTGACTGATACGCAGACTAACCACAATAAAAGATCAAACGGATTGCTTTTGGGGTCTTTATCTGCTCCGTACAGCGCCCATGCGAAAAGTGCTGTGCAGGCGGTCTGTATGAAAAGCACTTTTGACGTGTTGCGTATCTTTTGCAGATAACCGTTTTTTTCAAACCGCAGATTAAGGAGCGGCGTTGAAGCCGTGCCGACCATGACCGCGAAAACGGTGCCGATGATTGTAACGGCGGTTCGCAGAATCTCGTCTTCCCTGCCCGTATATGCTATATACATAGTGACGGGTGTCGCGAACAGGAAATACACAGCAAAGCCGAAAACACTGGTCACGATTTGCGCGAGAAGTAGGGAAATCGGTGATGCCGATTTAAAGTGTTTTTGAAATTGCATAAACTCACCCCGCAATCAGTTGTATGAGAGTTACGATGAACAAGGAGACACACAGGAGGAAAACGGCGAAGGAGAGCTTGGCTTTGGGGACAGGTCGCGGGGCGGAGAGACCGCCGCGCGAGAAACGGTCGCCACCGGCTCTTTCCCGCGGCAGAAAGCTGATGAGGATGTTCCAGACCGCGAAGCCGAGGGGGATCATGAACAGGGCGATGAGCGGCACGGTTTTTGGGATATCCCCTGCATTGTGCGGAGCTTGCATCTGCGTGCGCATGATGCCCATGAGCGCGATACCTATGGCGAAGCAAATAAGCAAGACCACGGCGCGCACTTTGGAACTCGTTTGCTCCAATTTCTGCACGACTTTTTTATCAAAAAAAGCTATTGGGTGCATGAACTCTTCCCTCTTTCTGGTACCTATTATGCTTTCAGTATATAGTTTTTAATGCAGGTGTCAAGGGTTTTCGTCAAAACTCGATGATATGGAGTTTTTGGGCGATTTCTTTGGCGTCGCCGCGGCGTTTGACGCCGAGCTTTTGGAGGATGTGGATGACATGCGTTTTGACGGTAGCGACCTTGACACCGAGGATGTCGGCGATCTCCTGGTTGCTGCGGTTGCCGCACAGGAGCCGGAGCACCTGCGTTTCTGCGGGCGAAAGCGGTTCTGAGAGCCGCGGCATGGGACGCAAGAAATTCGGGTACAAAACAGCCTGACGGCGCGTTTCCTGTAAAAGGAGTGAAAAGAAGGACTCGTCCTTTTTGTAACCGGTAAACGTCAGCATGGGCATTACGGCGGCGCCAAACTGCGCAATAGGCATAACGAAGCGGTACTCATGGGCGGCATCAAGCGCCTGCATCCACTCCTCCTGCCACCGGGCGTTATTTTGCCGCTGATAGCAAACGGCCGTTAGGATACGGATATATATGCGGTCCATCACGCGGCCGCAGCGTTCGCAGAACGGGATGAGTGAGGCCAATGTGAGCAGCGCGGTATTTTCTTCTCCGAGCGCGATCTCAACCATGGCACGCGTTATATACTGGTAGCGCCACATGGTACGGATGCGCGGCGTGATCTGGGGGGCAGATGTACGGTACCACTGCTCTGCCTTTTCCATTTCACCGGTGCGCAGCCATATGCGGCAGCGCATGGCATCAATATTCGGCAGGAAACGCTTGTTGTCCTCCTCAAACTCTGTTCGCAGACTGTCTAAAGAAGAAAGCGCCATGATGGCGTTGCCTTGCTTCGTTTGGGCGCGCGCCATGAGACCGATGATGGCGAACGTCATATCCGGCGTACCGTGACGCTCGATCTCAGGCAACTGGGCTACAAGCGTCATGAGCCACGGAAGGTTATCCTCCCCTTTTTCAAATTTGCTTTCACAAAGGGCGCAATCGGCAAAACCGATGCCGTCTTTGCCGAGAATGGCCTCCATCGGCTTGCGGATGGTTTTGTAGAGCAGCTCATCGTGCTTGGACCACGAACAGAAATCTTTGCCGCCGTTCATAAGACTTGGCAGCATGCTGGTAACAGAAAATGTGGGTGTTTGCAAGCTTTTATCCGTTAGAATTTTGAAATAGTTGCCGATGTTCTCTGCGATGCCTTTGCTGCTGCGCTGCGGGAGGGAGATATCGAGATATGCAAGCTTGCCGCGCACCTCTTTGTAGGCGGTGTCGGTCTTTTTGAGCGGGGCTGCATACTCCTGCAGGGCGGAATACCACATTTCGGAGGCTTCGTAATCCATGCAGAGGGACGTGAGCATGCTCATACCGCACATGAGCGATGGCGAGCGGAGAATCTCCTCTTTCGGGATAGCATAGTAATACTTTTCCATCTCATAGTAATGTCCCACACCGGGGTGCTGCTCTGCGTTGCGGATGAGCATTTCCGAGACGCGGCGGTGGTCTTTGCAGCGCGAATAGCACTCGAGCGCATGCTCGTAATCTTCGTGCAGCTCATAGTAAAGCCCGGCGCGGCTGTACACTGCGGCCTGCTCCTGCGGCGTATAGACTTGGCGGAGTTCCCACATGAGGAACTGTTGGAAAAAGCTCCAGAAGCGGTATTTCTGTGCATCGGCATTTAAAAGCATGGTGGTATCGTGCCGAACGATGGAAATAAGCTCGTTGATGTGGCTGTCGCCGGAAATCATCTGGGCAAGCTCGGCGTCGAATGTATCGAACGGGGCAATGTCGAGCAGCATACGGCGCAGCGGCATTGAAAAGCGGTTGAAGATGTTATCCTCAAAATAGTGATAGATTTCCTGCTGCACAATGCCGACGATCTCCGGCGTATAGGGCTGACCGTTTTGCATCAGGCGCGAAAGCGCCGTTAGGGCCAGCGGGTAGCCGAGAGAATCGTGGATGATGACGTTGATCTCTGCTTCCGTTGGTGTGCAGCCATTCTTTTCCAGAAAAACACGCACGGTATCGCGGTCAAACAGCAGATCTCTGGCCTCGATGAGCTGCAAAAGCCCCGTAAAGCGGAACGGCATGAGCCAGCCGGGCAGCACGCCGCGGCTTAAAATGACGAAGTGCAGCTCCGGATTTTCGCGGATCCATGCGCAGAGCGTTTGCTGGTCTTCCGGGTCTTTGAGCGCGGGCAGGGAATCGATCACAATCGCATCTACATTTTTCGGCACGGGCTCGCGCAGGAATTCCGGGTCTTCTGCCGAAAACACGCAGGTTTTGTGATTGCCGAGCAAGGCGGTGGCAGCTGTAGACTTGCCGAAGCCGCACGGCGCGCTGAAGAAAATGACGCGGCACTGAGCCCAACCCTGTAAGAATTGCTCGCGCAGCGATGGCTTGATGACGACTTCATTCATGTGCTCTACTCCCCTTTTATGGTTTATAACCACAATATATCATATTTCGCACGAAATGTAATCCATCTAAAGATGGATTTTTGAAAAAATTTTGGTTTTGTCGAGTAGAAAAGGTGGAAAGGTAGTACGATTTTGCGGAAATGAAAAAAGCCTCTCGGACACCGGCACGTGCATGCGATGTTCGAGGGGCAATTTTGTTGTATTTTATACAACTGTATTTTATACAGCTTTTATGCGGCTTTTTCCTGAAGCTTCTGCTTTTTTCTCTGTGTCTTCGACGAGACGGCTCTTGGAGAGGTCGGCGTGGCGATAATAGAGCAGTGTAAGGGTGCTGCACACGAGCCAACCGGCAGGGTAGCCTAAGGCGATGGGAATGATGGTGTTGGAGATGAAGTTCGCCATGATAAAGAGGTAAATCTGGCGGAAGACGACGAACGAGCTCAGCATGATAATCATCGGTGCGCGGGAATTGCCTGCACCGCGCAGCACGCCGGAGTAGACCTGGTTGACGCAGCAGAACACGTAGAACGGCGAGCAATAACGCAGCAGCATGGAACCGTATGCGACAACCTCTGCTTTACCGTTGAAGAACGAGACGAGCTGCGGCGCGAAGATGAGCAACGGGATTGTCAGAATGACGGTTGCGACGACGGACATGAGGAACGCCGTGCGTGCGCCCTTCTTGGCGCGGCCGACCTGATCGATGCCGAGGTTCTGGCCGACGAACGTGGTAGACGCGAGCGCGAGAGACTGCATCGGCAGGAAGAGAAGCTGGTCAATCTTACTGTACGCCGTCCAGCCGGACATACAGTCTGCGCCGAAGTAGTTAACATAAGACTGTACAAATACGTTCGAGAACGCGGTGATCGCCATTTGGATGGCGGCCGGGATGCCGACGCGCACAATCTTCGCGAGCATTTCTTTATCGAGCTTCAAGTATTTGAGCTCGACCTTGATGCAGGAATCCGTGCGGAATAGCGTAATCATCGTAAGCATGGCGGAGACGCCCTGCGAGATGATGGTCGCATACGCAACACCCTTAACGCCCATGCCGAGCGACAGCACGAAGACGAGATCGAGAATGATGTTGAGCACGGCGGAGACGACGAGGAAATAGAACGGGCGCTTGGAATCACCCACGGCACGCAGAATGCCCGCGCCCATGTTGTAGAGCATAAGACCGATGACGCCCGCGAAGTAGATGGTGAGGTACGCGGAGGACTCCGGCATGACCTCTGCCGGGGTCTTCATGAAATCGAGCACGAAGGGAATCATAGCGATGCCGATGATTGTAAAGAGCACAGCCAAAATGAGCGTCATGACGATAGAGGTGTGGACGGTATCGCGCACCTTATCATACCGCTTTGCGCCATAATACTGTGAAATGACGACGCCGGCACCGCTGGAAAGCCCTAAGAATATGCCGATGAGCATGTTGATAACGGGACCGACCGTGCCGACCGCCGAGAAAGCCTCGTTGCTGACGTAGTTGCCGACAACCCACGTATCGACCGTGTTGTAGAGCTGCTGGAAAATGTTGCCGATGAGAAGCGGAAACGCGAATGTGATGAGGTGGCGGAAGATGCTGCCCTGCGTCATATCCACATCGCGCTTAGTTTTCTGCTTCAGGATGCTGAGTTTAGACATAATAATATCACCTGCAACTGATTATACACGCTCTGTTTGAGATAATCAACTAAAATCTTAAAAATGTGGAATATCTTTTACCTCGATACGCACAATAAACCCGGTTAAACAGAAAGGGTGGTCGTATGAAAAAGAAAACACCGCAGCAATATGACGCGATGGTGCAGAAGGCTTCTCCGCACTCCCCCGTACTGAAAAACTGCCTGTTTGCGTTTTTATCTGGCGGGGCCATCTGCACGCTGGGGCAGGCGCTTGCGAACACGTTCATGCTGCTGGGGCTCGATTTAAAAGACGCGCGGACGTGCGTTTCAATCTCGCTCATTTTCATTTCCGCCGCGCTGACAGCCTGCGGCGTATACGACAACATGGCGAAATATGCCGGGGCAGGCACGTTGGTGCCGATTACGGGGTTTGCGAACTCAATGGTCTCCCCTGCGCTGGAATTTAAAAGCGAGGGCTTTGTGACGGGCCTCGGCGCGAAGCTGTTCACGGTGGCGGGGCCGGTACTGGTGTTCGGCATTTCGGCTTCGGTTTTGTACGGGATCGTGCTGTATATCATCGGGCTGTTTTAAGGAGGGCTTATGAAAAGACTCGGACGTTACACGCTTCTGTTTGAGCACCGCCCGGCGATTTTGGGCCACGCGGCGGTGTGCGGAAAAAAAGAAGCCGCGGGCCCGCTGGCGCGCGACTTTGACCAGACGTTTCTCGATTCTTATTTGAATCAGGAAAGCTGGGAAAAAGCGGAAAGCATGCTGCAAACGGAAGCCGCGAACCTTGCGATACGCAAGGCGGGGCTTCAAAAGCAGGACATTAACATGGTATTTGCGGGGGATCTGCTGAACCAGTGTATTTCGAGCACGTTTGGTCTGCGCGGAATGGACATTCCGTTCCTTGGGCAATACGGGGCGTGCTCCACGATGGCGCAAACGCTCATCATGGCCTCCATCATGGTGGAATGCGGCGCGGCGAACTACGCCTGCGCGGTGACCTCTTCCCACTTCTGCACGGCGGAGCGGCAATTCCGCACGCCGCTGGAATACGGTAGCCAGCGCGCGCCGACTGCGCAGTGGACGGCGACAGCTTCGGGCAGCGCGGTGCTCGGTATGAGCGGCGACATTCAAGTGCGGCACGCGACCGTGGGGCGCATTGTCGATCTCGGTGTGACCGACATGACGAACATGGGCGCGGCGATGGCCCCAGCTGCGGCGCAGACTTTGCTGGATTTTTTTAACGATACGGCGACAAAGCCTGAGGACTACGACCGCATTTACACAGGCGACCTCGGGGCGGTTGGCACAAAACTATTATACGAACTGCTGCGCGAAAACGGGATCGTTCTGCGCAACCACGAGGACTGCGGGCTGATTCTATTTGACCGCGAGGCACAGGACGTGCACGCGGGCGGCTCCGGCTGCGGATGCTCAGCCGGTGTATTATGCGGGCATATTTTGAACCGCATGGATCGCGGAGAGCTGAAAAATATTCTCTTTATGGCGACCGGCGCGCTGATGTCCACAACCTCTTCGCAGCAGGGCGAGAGCATACCGGGCATCGCGCATTTGGTGCATGTGGGGAGGGGATAAAAAAACCCGGCACAATCTGTACCGAGCTTTTACGGCGGATGATGCAATTAAGCTACGTCATCCGCCTTATTTTTTCTTTTAAGTTTTGAAAGTAACCCGAACACAATCTCTTTTACGAGCGGTTCTTTGAGCAACAGCAAGACGATGCCGTAGAGGCCAAAGAACAATACCGCTGCAAGCAACAGCAACCAGAATGTGCCGATTTGCAGATGACTGACCCAAACTGCGCTAAGCACAGCCGGAATGAGTGCTGCAAAAATTTTAAAATAATGTATATCCAGAAAAGCACCGCGCACTTCTGAACGCAACGCAATATACTGCGCCACGAGCACCGCAAACTCGGCGGCAAGCGTACCTATGGCCGCACCGGCCGCGCCGTACAGCGGAATTAAAATCGCATTTAATATTAGATCGGTAACAGCACCGGCGATTTCGGAAACAAGCACTGTTTTTTCACGCCCAAGCGGCACAAGAATTTGAATGCCCAACACATTTGTGATGCCAATAAACAATAGCGTCGGCATAATGATCTGCATAGGCAGAGTTGCTGATTCATACAGTGTACCGCCGGTCAGGAAACAAATGCTCTGCTCGGCAAATAGCATGAAAAAGATCATCAGCGGCAGTGCCACCAGCATGACAAAGTTCAGAGCCTTTGCACTGATACGCCTGAATTCGCCCTTCATCTCCATCTCAACATAATACGAGGCGCGCGGCAACAGAACCGTGCCAAGCGATGTAACTAAGCTGACTAAAATGACCTTCACCTTTACAGCTGCATCGTAGTATCCGACTTGTTCTTTTGTCGTCATAATCCCCAGCATAACGTTGTCGAGATTCGTATAGATTGTCGTGGCACAGGACATGGCGAAAAAGATCAGCACCGGCTTTAAGTGACGGTGTATGCTGTAATATCCGACTGGGTGAAAATCGATGTACTTTCGCGCATGAAACAAATTGATAATATTTGCAGCACTGGATGCAAATACGGTGATACCTCCATAAACTACATAATCGCTTTTTTGGTGGATCAAAAGAAACATGCCGACCATGGCGATGATCTTGAAGACAATCGACCGCACCGCAATATAAGTGTACTGCTCCAAAGCTTTATAGAGCCACTCCATACCAATGGCAGAAAGCAGAATCATAGAGCTGACCACGATATACAGTGCTCTGTCCTCCCGCAGCCGCGGCACAAAAATAATGGCCAGTGCCAGCGCAACATATGATAACGCCCCGACTACAAGGTTAATGGCGAGCAGTTCGTGTGCCGTTCGCGTCAGTTGCTCCCGGTCATCTCGCACCATAGCGCAGATGCGTATACCGTAAATTGGGATGCCGAGCTGTGCAAACATGTTGAAATAGGTGATTAACGAGATGGCAAACGAAACCTTGCCTGTTCCATCCGGCAACAGAATATTGGAAACATAGCGGAAGGTGATGAGCGGAAAAATGATGGACGACATTGTGAGAATGGCGTTCATCACAAAATTTAATTTCAGGGATTTCCCTTTCATAAGCAGAACCTTTATCCTTTCGGTCTAAACCGCACGGTAAGCTCCGCAATTCTTACCGTATATATCTTTATGGAAACAAATACTTGCCGACATACGGGATCTTCTGCAATACCTTTACAATCAGCAGAGCGACAAAATAAACCGCAAACGCACCGAATAGCCGCCATCATCCGCTTAATGTATCGACCGAAAACCACGATGTAATTCGATCGATAACCAGCACGTGTATCAAGTAGATTCCAAGACTTGCCCCTGAAAGCCATTTGATGAGACGGATAAATTTCTCGTTTCGAAAAATCGGATAATCGCAAGCATACTTTATGAATACAAAAATGGCAGCAGCCAGAAGAATCGGAAAACGCATGAACTGCGCCGTTGCAATGCATGCCCACAACGCAAAGACATGCCAAAACATTTAACACATCAAAATAAACAATTCGCTTTCGTTCTACTGTTTTTTCCATGTTGTCCTCTTAATCGTTCGCACCGACTTCTCGCTTTTTCATGGAAGCGAGTACCGGGAAAAGCAGGAAGTTTGTAGATGTCAGCATTTTAAAGCTCTTAGCACCATTGAGTTCGGTATAAAGCGTTTCGCTTTTACCTTTAATTGTTTTCACCATAGCTTTTGCGGACTGCTTTGCCGCTTTGCTGTCTGTGGCTGTCAGATAAATGAAAAGCTGCATACCGGCAATTCGGGCGATATTTCTGCGCAGGAATGCGGCAATTTTCGGTTCTGACGTACCGCTGTTTTCATACGCCGCATATGCATCGGAAAGGTGACCGAGTACCAACTCGTGCATCGCACTGTTGCGCTGTAAGCTGTTGATATTCATGCTCTGTGTGGAAAGCGAAACACGATACATATAGATTGTTTGCGGAGCAACGGTGACTGTTTTCACATACGGGATGGGGTACAAAAGGTACTCTGCATCTGTATAGAAACAGTTATCAAAATGAATGTTATTCTTTTGCAGAATATCCGTGCGATAGGTCACATTGTGCATCGCCACGGTGAGTTGATCGCAAACAGAAGAAAACGGCACGTCCATACACGGAGCAACGTTCGTTTTCTCTTCTTTTTTTTGCCCTGTTTCATGGTCTACACAGCAATGATCCGCACAGACCATATCGGCATTTGTCTTTTCCAGTATATCCAGAAAAGCGCCCATCCGCGCTGTGTTTACCCAGTCATCACCGTCTACCATGCGAAAATATTTTCCGGTAGCGTGCTTGATGCCGCTATTTACAGTGGAACCGGGTCCTGCATTTTTTTGTGAGATCAAACGGAATGTTCCGGGATATTTTTTTTCATATGCGGAAACAATTTCCGGCGTGCGGTCTTTGGAGCCGTCATCGGTCACGAGGACCTCCACACGATCTAAAATTGCAGGATCGATAAAGGAATCAAGACACTGTTCGATAAATTTTTCTACGTTATACGCTGCGACTGAGACGCTTAGCACTTTTTGCATAATGTTCCCCCTCTTCCTTTTTTACAGTCTGCATCAATGCACCTAAGGCCATCCAGAACATAAAGGACATCGGCGAGCAGACATACAAAATTTCAGACATGAAACAGCTTGCACACACCATGGCTGCCAAAACGGATAAATACGCCGGTGCGATTCCTTGCAGCTGCATAGAAATCTGTTTCCAATTTTTAAATACGGCAATGATACACCGCACAGCCAACGCAAGATACAAAAGCAAGCCCACAGCGCCCTGTGCGACTAAAATATCAAAGAAGGCGTTGTGCATACTGGAAAAGTGCATGTGGTCGTTATTGATTAAATAGGAGTCTTCCTGTTCGGCTTCAACGTAAGCCAAAACTGTGTTATGCCCCACACCGAAAACCGGTTTTTCTTTAAATATCTCGATTGCGCTTTTCCAAATATCTATACGGCGATTTGATATATCTGCCGCGTTCGTTTCTTTGGGGCGAATCACCAATTGCGTAGCTGTACTATGCTTGCCAGAGCTGTTGCTCGACGTTCCCGAACCGCAATGACTGCCGGAACTGCTGCTTGTGCTCTTTTGCACAGCAAAACTGTTGTAGCCGGATTTAATCGCGGTCGGCAGCACAGCAGAAAGTGCTACTGCCACTACGGCAAACAGAATTACAACCTTATTGCGGCGATTTTTCATGATATAATACACTGCAAAAACAATAACACCGGCAACAAACGCAATATGGCACGCACGGGAATCTGAAAACGTGATATACAACACATCTAATGCCACTAAACAGCTCATTGCAATACGCAAAATGATGTTGTGATTTTTACTAAAAATACCAATTGCAAGCAAAAGTGAGACGCAGCACATTAAAGCGCCGATATTCGGATCCCAATAGACACCGTAGAGGCGTCCCCAGTAAAAGCCAGTATAGTAAAGCGGCATTTCCGGTGTTTCGGGATAAAAGATCTCATTTTTTCCGAGAAGCATATAAGCAAAGCTCATAACGGTCAGCACAGCACATACACTTAAATAAAATCCAATCCAAACGCGCCGCTTTCTTATATCTTCCGCGGAACGACTCTCCTTATAGCAATACACCATTAAGAATAAGATTCCCTGCATGATGAGTGTTCGGATATTCTCGTACCAACCATATTGGCGATTCAAAAAGGTTGAAAGCAGATAGGTTACGCAAAGTGCTGCGATCAGCCAAAAGCCACGGCTTTTACTGTACGTCTTAAAGTGTAAAAGTCGATATACGCAAGCTGCGGCAGATAAAAACAGTGTTGGCCATAATGCTAAAGAAATGATTGCCGTACCGAATGTCAGCGAGCAATCCTGAAAGAAGCCGACAGTCATAAACCCTAAGCCGGCAAATAGTTCAATCCACCAAAATGTGCGGTCGGCGATTTTTTTCATAACAACTTCTTCCCCCCCTAACTCAATATGGATAATATCTCCTCTTTTTGTGCATCCAAGTCAAACGGACGAATTTGTTCGTGGAACGAGCGGACATCCTTATGAACACACGGCTGTGCATTTACGATCGCATTTGCCCACGCTTCTCCGTTGTTTTCGATATCAAGAAAAACACAATCATCTGTGAGCTTTACTTCATCCGTGATACGGTCGCTTAAAAATGTTTTTAAGCCTGCAACTTGTGCTTCGATTGCAGAAACAGGTAATCCCTCGAAAAGTGACGGTAATAAAAATGCGTCCATCGCCTGCAAAAGCGACGGTACATCGTCACGAATTCCCAAAAACTGCATATGTTCAAATAGCTGCATTTCTTTTGCCTGTGCTTCCACTGCCAGACGATCAGGCCCGTCGCCGATCAAAAGCAGCTTGGCGTTCGGCAGCTTTTCACGTGTCTTTTGCAGAATTTTCAAAAGGTAAGCGCTATTTTTAGCCGTGACATAGTTACCGATATGCCCGAGCACAACGTCTTTCTCCGAAAATCCGAGTACACTGCGCATTTTTGCGCGTACAGCAGAATCAAACGCATAGCGCTCAACTTCGATCGGATTGTATAGAATCTTCACCTTGTTTTGTTCAACCAATTCCGATGGGAACAACCATTTTGCTGCGGCTTTGGAACAGGCGTAATAAGCATTGGCGTACTTTGGCAGCTTGTTGCGGCTTCTGCCATTCATGAAAGACTTCAAAAATGCTTTTACTATGCTGCTTTCTCCCTGGGACGTGCTGTGACTATGCAAAATCACGCGCGATACACCGGCATCGTGTGCAGCTTTGGCACCAATACAGTGCATCGGCTCTGAAATATTGAAATATGCTGCATCATAAGCTTTTTGAGATAAGATTTTTCGCATCGCTTTATACTGCTTTTGCGGGTGCATCAATCCGGGAATCTCGTGGATTTCTGCTTTAAACGGCGCTAAGCAGGCACGTAAATCTACATTATCCTTTCCTGTGAGAATGTCCGCGTGTATACCTGCATCATAAAAGACACGCAGAACACGCAAAAGGTACTTATCAATACCGCTGTTTCTGCCGTCTATCATATATCCGATCAGAACTTCCATACTTTCTCCTAAAAACAAGCAAATTCGGTCAGTGCTGTTGTTTGAGTGTCGAAAAGACCGTGGGAAACGCGCTTTTTACTGCAAAAATACTGCGAGCAATCATCAGACACAACGGGATATTGCCTGCACAAAACGCCTTTGCCATGCACTTGAAAAGCGTGCCGCTTGCCTGAACCGCCGACAGCAGTTCTTTGCACAACGGCGTTTTATACTGCTGCTTGAGCCATTCTTTGCGCTGTGCGTGGTTCATGTCAGAGCGTTTATCACAGTTGCGCTGCAAGGCGGAAAACAGGTAGCGCACATAGATATTGGCTAAAATTCTGCGCACCTCTTCTGTGCACATGCCCCAGTTTTTATACTGCTCCAGCACCAAGAAAACCCGCTCCGCGTTGAGTGTGAAGTAATCCGGCAAAAATTTATTCGTCAGGCTGCCGTCTATACGCTTCAAGTAATGATACGGTGTTGTGTTCAGCACGTTCATGGAGCACACCGAATCAAAATAAGAAACGTTGAATTTGATGTCCTCAATCAGCGTGATCTTTTCAAATACCACACCGCTTTCACGCAGGGACTGAACACGGTAGACTTTGTTCCACGCATAGCCGTACAGCGTTTTTTCCTCCAAATGAATAACCTCACGGCGCACGTCTTCCGGCGTATACAGATACAGCGTTTTTTCCGCTGCGACCGGGAAAGTCTGCTTTAAAACACCTGCGCGGTCATAATACTGCTCTAAAAGTCCGAAAACAACAACATCTGCCCTGTTTACTTCCAAAGAGGCTTTTACTTGCTCCAACAGATTCGCATCGATCACATCGTCGGAATCCATAAAGAACACATACTCTCCTCGCACATGCGGGAAACCGGCGTTGCGTGTGTTGCTGAGGCCGCCGTTTTCGGGCAGATGCAGTACGGTCATACGCTCGTCTTTTTTGACCCACGCATCGCAAATTTTCGGAGAATCATCCGGCGAACAGTCATCAACCAAAATGACTTCAAAATCATCAAAAGTCTGTGCAGCCACACTTTGTAGCGTTTGTTCCAAATAATCCGCAACGCCGTATACGGGCATCACAATGCTGAAAAACGGAGTTGTCTTATCCATTTACAGCCTCCGTTATCTACCGGCCTTCAGCTTAGCAAAAAGCTCTGTATTACCGGACTTTACCTTGGAAATAATGCGACCTTCAAGATACGTCAGCCCAGTGCTGTGCATTTTAAGCGGCACAAGCATGAGCTTCATATAGGTTGAGCGCGCTTTGGTGAGCTTTACAGACTGCATAGCTGTCGGGGTAGAAATCATTTCACGGATTTTCGCTTTTTTCTCTTTTGTGGTGAGCATACAGTTGCGGTTTGTTACATTTTCGATACAGCCTATAAGGCGCTCGGAATAACGGCGTGCGAGGAATTCTTCTGTTTCCGGCGTATGAATATTCCAGTGCTCATAAAGGTCAATCATCCAGCCGTGTTCTTCCTCGCGCTTATCGTACATATCGCTTCTGTAACGCGCAGTCTCACTTTCCTGACGCTTGCGGATAAAGTGATAATACTTGCCGGAAAGCACCGTAACGCGCTCCACATCGCGGATAACGCTTAAAATAAACGGAAAATCATCCCAGAAGGTCTGCGGAAAATAAATATCGTTGCCCTTTACATACTCTGTCAAAAAGAGCTTATTCCACGGAGAATACAGCAAATTCAGATCAAACAGGCGATGGGCGTCCTCACGGAACGCCTGTTGTGTGGGATACGCACAATCCTTATACGCCTGCTCCTGTACAAATTTTTCCGAATCCGTGTAATACGTATCAATATAAAAGCCCGTTACAACAAACTGGGAACTGTTCTTCTCTGCTGCCGTCACCATATCTTCCAGCATGGTCGACTCCGCCCAATCGTCAGAATCCATAAAATACAAATACTTGCCGGTAGCTTGATCGATTGCGACATTTCTTGCGCTTGGCGCACCGCCGTTTTCCTTGTGAATGACTTTGATGCGTGGATCTTTTGCTGCATATTCGTCACAAATCTCACCGCTGCGATCCTTTGTGCCGTCATCTACACAGAAAAACTCCCAGTTTTTATAAGTCTGTTTCTGTATGCTCTCTATTGCTTTGCCAACGTAAGCTTCTACGCCATACACAGGCATGATCACGCTGATTTTTGCATTTTCCATCATAATGTCTTACTCCGCAAATTCTTTTTCCACAGCCGAAAGCGCTGCCTCAATAACCTTATCCATATCATAATATTTATACTCTGCCAATCTGCCGCCGAAGATCACGTTCGGTTCGGCATCGGCCAGTGCCTTATACTGTTGATAAAGCGCGCTGTTTTTTTCGTTATTGACAGGGTAATATGCTTCCATCCCCTGCCGCCAAACCGCAGGATATTCGCGCGTGATGACCGTTTTTTCCTGCTGACCGAACGCAAAATGCTTGTGCTCGATGATGCGCGTATACGGCGTTTCACGGTCCGTATAGTTGACGACCGCAACGCCCTGATAATTCGGTGTATCCAAAACTTCGGTCTCGAAGCGCAGGCTTCTGTACTCAAGCTCACCGCATTTATAATCAAAATAAGAATCAATCGTACCTGTATAAACGACTTTTTCCGCAAGCGCATCATACGTTGCACGATTCGCAAGATAATCCACATCAGTGCGCACTTCAATGCCATCGAGCAGCTTATCAATAATCTCATTATAGCCGTTTACCGGGATGCCCTGATACGGATCGTTAAAATAGTTATTGTCATACGTATAGCGCACAGGGAGACGCTTGATGATGAATGCCGGCAGCTCCGTGCAAGGTCTGCCCCATTGCTTTTCCGTATAGCCCTTGATGAGCTTAGCGTAAATATCCGTGCCGACAAGGCGAATCGCCTGCTCTTCGAGGTTTTTGGGTTCGCCTGTTACGACGCCGCGCTGTGCTTCAATCTTTTCACGTGCTTCGTCCGGTGTTACGACACCCCAAAGCTTCGAGAACGTATTCATATTGAACGGCATGTTGTAGATTTCGCCTTTATAATTTGCGATTGGTGAATTCGTGAAACGATTAAACTCTGCTAAATCATTTACATATTTCCATACGCGGCGATTTGCCGTATGAAAAATGTGTGCACCGTAACGATGTACGGTGACTCCTTCGATCTCTTCGCAATAAATATTGCCGCCAACGTGATCGCGGCGCTCCAGCACAAGGCATTTTTTGCCGCGCAGTGTAGCTTCGTGTGCAAATACGGAACCGAAAAGGCCGCTGCCTACAATGAGATAATCATACTTTTTACACATACTAATTCTCCTTCTAATTATTAAATCAAGAATTTATTCTTCAATTTCATTTATACTCTTGGTTTTCTCCGTCATCTGGGCAGACTTCTCTTCTGTGAAGCCTTCTGTGGATTCCGGCACGAACATGATCTTGATTGTCAGCAGAATCAGCTTTAAATCAAGCAGAATTGACTGTTTTTCGATATACTGAAGGTCGAGCCGCAACTTATCATAGGGGCTCGTGTTGTATTTACCGTAAATTTGGGCATAGCCGGTCAGACCGCCTTTGACGCGCAGGCGGTAGGAAAACTCGGGGATTTCTTTTGTGTACTCTTCCACGTGCTCGATGCGCTCCGGGCGCGGGCCGACGATGGACATATCACCTTTTAAGACGTTAATAATCTGCGGGAATTCATCAATGCGCAGTTTACGGATGACGCGGCCGACACGTGTGATGCGGGGATCGCCGGAGCGACACGGGATGGATTTGCCGCCTTTTTCCGCATCTACGATCATACTACGGAACTTGAGAATTTCAAAAACCTCGCCGTTTTTGGTGCAGCGCTTTTGCTTATAGAACACAGGGCCGCGATCCTCGAGCTTGATGGCCAAGGCTGTAAGAAGAAGCAGCGGGGAAAGCAGAATAAGTGCCGTAAGGGAAAGCAGAATATCGACCACGCGCTTGACAAGGTTGTACCAGAAACGCTCGCTTCGGTACTCATATTTCATCATGGGCGTATCGATCAGATGACGCGCTCCGAAGCCTTCCATGGTGATCTCACTGAGCTGCGGCGTGATATAGAGGCTTTTGCGGCTCTGCATGCAGTACCAGATCACCTCTGAACGTTTTTTAGAGGAAACCTCATAGAAAATGACAGCCTGATAGGGAGCGACTTCTTTTTTCCAGTCGCCCTTCAGAATATCCGCAGAAACGACCTTTTCGATGGTGAAGATATGACCAATCTTATCAAATTTTTGTAGAAACTCATTCACATTATCCGCGCCGGAGATGACGAGGGTCTTTTCCGGCTTGCCGAACGCGATGGTAAAACGCTTGCCGACAAGAGCCCAGCACGCTGCCGCCAAAAGCTGGCAAAGCACCGTGAGAATGCCGGGAATTAAGTTTACATAATTATGACGAATCATGCAGAATTCGCCATAGAGCAGCAAATCTGCCATACCAAAGGACAGGAACTGCGAAAAAATAGTTTCTGCTATGGAATAATCTGTAATTTTAAACGCACGGAAAAGATTGCCGAGTGCTACGTATACGATGGCATAGAGAATTAATGTGACCGCATATCCGATGCTGTCTGCTCTACGGAAAAGTCTTGGGCCGTAATATTGGAACAAAACCATGGCAAAAAAGCCGAATTGCAATGCAAAAATGGAGAACTTCATGATCATAGAAAGCGCAAACTTTCTGTTATTCATTTATATTCACGCACCTTATATTCTTATAAGTATTGTTATACATTTTAATGATACCATTCGACACGCTTATTGTCAATTCGTTTTTTAAATCCTGTGCAACGCACTAATTACCCCCTATAATCTCTTCTTTTTTTCGTAATTGTTACTAATAATCCTGCAATAAAATAAATATGCTTAGAACAGATCCATCATGGAGCACTTTTTGGGGTAGAAGACGTTGGGGACGGCGGGAGCTTGGCGGAGGAGGCGGACGTCAGGCATCCAGGGGATATCGGCGGCGGCGCGGGCGCCGGTGATGAGGGCAGAAAAGGCGCGGATGTTGAGGATGAGGTCCGGTACAGCGTCGGTTTTTTCGACTTTATTTTGCTCGCCGGGGGCAAAGTGCAGGCGCCATGTGCCGTTATTTTCCGTGATGATATCGTCTTCGATACGGAGGGTGATCTCCCCTGTGCCGCGGCAAGCACAGTTTTCTAAAACACGCTCGACGTTGACAACGCGCAGCATGCCGTTTGGGAACACGGAGCAGAACGTGCGCGTGTTTTCGCCGATGAGCTGCTCTAAGTGCATATCGGACGGGACGGTGAAACGGAGCTTCTTGTAATCCGACGAGAAAGCGGATTTTGCGAAGAACAGCAAGCCGTTGAACGCTTCGGCATCGCACGCGAGGAAACCGCCGGGGCTTTGGAACGTGTGGGTGCAGTCAAGATATGTGACGCCGTCTTCTTCGATTTTATGGGTAATCATCAGCCCGCGCGGCTGATTTTCGTTATTGTACCAGACGAATATGTAGCGCTTATCGTTCCAGAGGTTCGCTTTTTCGAGACCTTTATCATACGTTTCGCGGACGGCGGAGAGATTGTGGTCTGCATAGAACGCGTTATAGACGGTGAGAAGCGGGGTGAAATCGCCGCCGGGGAAGATCTGCTCGACGTGCCCGCCGACATCCTGCGGCTTCATCGCTGTGAACGGCACCGACCAGCGGTATTCCGGCGCACCGGGTTCAAAGCCGAACTTGCGGTAATACTGCATGCTGAACGGATACAAAAAAGCGAACGTGAAATCGTTTGCGTACATGTCTTTGAGAGAGGCCGTCATGCAAGCGCGGATAACGCCGCCGCGGCGGTACTGCGGCAATGTAGAAACACCGCCTACACCGCCGAGCTTATACGTGCCGCCGTCGAAGCGGCAGAGGTACTCGCGGCTGTTCACAACACCGCAGATGGTCTCATCGTCGTCTAAAAATGTGCCGAAGCAGCGGTTGCGGGCGTCTTCCCTCTTTTCTTCTTCGGCGCGCTCACGAGCGGCGCTTTCTTTGGCTTTTTCGAGGTCGTAATCTCCCTCAAAGGCGACAGCCATGGTGAGATTTGATTTCCAGTTTTCTTCTGGGCGCAGTAATCTTGTTTTCATACAACTTTCCTCCGTTTTGCAAAAAACCGGCAAGTGAAAAGGAACTTGCCGGTTTTTGTCTTTATATTGTGATATATATTAAATATATTATAGTATACGGGCTTATTCCGAAAGGGCATGGATGATTTCATCCATGTGCATGCCGCGGGAACCTTTGCACAGCACGGCATCACCGGGATGCAGACGGTCTTTCAGATACGCGATGGCTTCCGCATTCGAGGCGAACCACGCGCTGTTCTCACGATTTTTAAAGCCCTCGACGATGTGTTTTGCGAGCGGGCCGACGCCGATAAGGACATCGGTGCCGTTTTCCGCCGCAAACGCGCCGGTTTCATAGTGGCCGCGCTCTGCGTAATCGCCGAGCTCCAGCATATCGGCAAGTACGGCGTACTTTTTGCCGGTCGCTTTCAGGCCGCCGAGAATTTTCAAAGCGGCACGCATGGAATCGGGGCTGGCGTTATAGGTATCGTCGATCAGCGTGACGCCGTGCGCTTCTTTAATCTGCTGGCGCATGGCGGGCGGTGCATAGGTGCGGATGGCCGCGACGGCTTTTTCCTCCGGAACGCCGACTTCCACAGCGACCGCGACAGCGGCAAGGGCGTTGCGCACGTTATGCTCGCCGGCAGCGGGGACGTACATTTCTACGCGTTTACCGTCGTGCACACAGATAAACTTTGTGCCCTCCGTATCGGCCTCAAGCTCTACGGCGCGCCAGTCGCAATTTTCACCGAGACCAAAGCGCACGATCTGCTTTTCCGGGGTGCTTTTTAATGTGGAAAGCAGGTCGTCATCGCCGTTTACGAACACCTTGCTGCCGTTTGGCAGGTAATCCGTGATGCCGAACTTCTCTTTCATGATGTTCTCGCGTGTTTTCATGAACTCGATGTGCGACACGCCGATATTCGTCATGACGGCGATGTTCGGCTTTGCGACTTTTGCGATGCGCGCCATCTCACCGGGCATGCTGACGCCCATTTCGACAATGGCGGCTTCGTCCTCCGGCGTGATGCGCAGAACGGTCATGGGCAGGCCGATCTGGCTGTTCGCGTTGCCGGCGGTTTTCATCGTTTTGAGACCGGCGGAAACAGCTAAAGCGACCATTTCCTTTGTAGTGGTCTTGCCTACGCTGCCCGTGATGCCAATGACCGGGATATTGAAGCGCTCGCGATAGCTTTCCGCGACCTTTTGCAGTGCCGCGCGGGTGTTTTCAACGTAGACAACATCGCCTGCGGGGGCATCGAGCGGCTCTTCGGAAAAAGTCGCTGCCGCGCCCGATGCGAAGACCTGCGGGATAAAGCGGTGTGCATCGGTGTTTTCGCCGCGGATGGGCACGAACATTTTGCCGGGCGTCGTCTCGCGGCTGTCGGTATAAAACGACGTAACGGTATTTTCGCCGCTGCCGACGAGCCTGCCGCCGCACATTTCGGCGATCTCAGATACCTTTAAATTCATAAATGCAGTAGTTTCCTTTCGTTTAGCGCACCGAAGCGAGGGAGCCCATCGGATCCCACGGCTGGAGCGTGATCGGCTCTTGCTCAAGCGCTTTGCGCTGTTCTTCTGTGAGGTACTTTTTATCGACGACGACCTGATACATATACTCGTCGAACCAAGCGTCGCTCATGATGTAGTAGCCGTCTACACCGGCATCCTTGCCCCAGCTGTTTTCGACTCTCCAGCGGTTCGGCTTACCGTTATCGTCGAGGTTGACGCCCTGGAAGACCATGGCGTGCGTCATGAGGCTCTGGCCGTAATCGAGGCGCTGAGCTTTATCCATGGTGAACTCGGTGTTGAAGAGCGTTTCGAGGTCAAGAGCGTTCAGATCCATAACGCCGCCGTCGCGAACGCTGCGCTTGCCGACATCGCAGCCGAACCAAACCGGCAGGCCGTCCTTCATCTGGGCGATGGCTGCCGCTTTCAGGTCTTCAATGGGCAGGTTGAGGTACTTGACGGGTCGGCCCTCTGCGACGTTACCAAGGAACGCGACGGTGTAGGTCTTGCCATAGGGCTTATCGGACGTCGGCGCATTGATGAGGCTGATGTACTGGGAAAGATCCATATCGACGTACTTTTTGAAGAACGACTGCGGAGTGATGCCGAGGTCGCGCACGAAGCCGTTCGGGGTCTTGACCTCGAAATCGAACTTCACAGGCGGCTTGCCGAGGCTGATGCACAGCATGTTATAGATGGTCTGCATCATGTCGTCCTTCTTTGCACGGAGTTCTTCCATGGAAGCGCCGTTCTGATACGCGGTGCGCAGCGTGCAGGCAAACTCACGCAGCTTTTCGGTGAGGTAGCCGATGATCTCACGCGTGGAGGAGGATGCGGCGGTTTCCGGCATGATTTCCTTCGGCACGACGCCGTACTTCTCTACGAGGTTTGCGAACATATCCCACTGACCGCCGTCGCCGAGCGGACCGGAAAGCAAATATGTAACAAGGCGGCCTGCGGTGGGCTCGTTGAGCGTCTCTAAGATGCTCTCGAGGAAATAGTTGCTCTTTTCAAGCTTATCGAAAAACAGCGCGTAGTTCTGGGAGAGCTCAAACGTTTTGACGCCAAGCTTTTTGATGATGCGGAAGCGCATGGTGTTGAGCGCCGCGAACATCCAGCAGCGGCCGCTCTGCTTCTGATTCGTGATGTCGCCCTGCTCCAGAGAAATATTGAACGTATGGCGCATTTCGCGGGCGTTCTCAAAACGCACGGCGGCGTTGTTGACCCCATTCTTCGTGACAGCATCCATGGCGATACGGTTCGCGCGGTCACCGTCGAACGCGGTCTCATAAGAAGCGAGCTGTTCCAGTGTGATTTCCTTATTCATTTCTGCACAAGTCCTTTCCCGAAAGTAATTTATGAGCTTTATTTCATGGAATCAAGGATTTCCCGAATGACGACACGCTCGTCAAACGGGTATTTTTTACCCTCGATCTCCTGATAATCTTCGTGACCCTTGCCTGCGAGGACAATAATGTCGCCGGGTTGTGCGTTTTCAATGCACCAGCGGATGGCTTCGCGGCGGTCGGGAATTTCAATGTATTTGCCGTCGGTCTTTGCAAGGCCGACCTTGATGTCCGCTAAAATATCGAGCACATTTTCGTAACGGGAGTTATCTGCCGTGATGACGGAGAGATCGGCTAAATTGCCGCTGACCTCGCCCATCTCGAAACGGCGCACCTTGGGGCGATTGCCGCCTGCGCCGAACATGCAGATGAGGCGCTTCGGGTGATAGGCGCGCAGCGTTGTCAAAATGCTCTGCATGCTGACGGCGTTGTGCGCATAATCGATGAGCAGGGTGAAATCACCGGGCATCGGCACGGGCTCCACGCGGCCCTTGACCTTGACGGTTTTAAGCCCCTGCTGCATGGCAGTGACGGGGATATTCAAAACGCCGCACGCCGTGATGGCGCACAGGGCGTTATAGACGTTGAACTTGCCGGGGATGGCGACATCCGCGGTAAAATTCAGCTTGCCTGTGACGGAGAAGCGCACGCCGAGAAAACCCGGTGTGGTAACGAGTTCTTCCCCATGCGCAACAAAATCGGCGGTTTTATCATAGCCGTAGGTAACAATATTGCACGTATGATTTTTGATGATGCCGGTATAATTCGGGTCATCGATATTGATGATGCCGGTGCGGCACATGCGGAACAGCATGCTTTTGCACGCCATGTACTCTGCCATATCTTTATGCTCTGCGCCGCCGATGTGATCCTCGGAGAAATTCGTGAAGAGGCCGAGCTCAAACGTGAAGCCTGCAACGCGGTGATCTTTAAGACCGATGGACGAGACCTCCATAACGCAGTATTCGCAGCCGGCGTCGACCATTTGGCGCATGAACTTCTGCACCTCGTAGTTTTCAGGTGTGGTGTTATCGGTTTGAACGAGGGTATCGCCGTACAGTACGCCGATGGTGCCGATAACACCGGTTTTATGGCCTGCGGCCTCCAGAATGGAGCGCATCATGAATGCGGTGGTCGTTTTGCCCTTGGTGCCCGTAATGCCGATGACGTGCATCTGCTCCGCGGGGTGGCCGAAGAACTCGGCGCTCAAATATGCGAGGGCAAGGCGGGTGTTATCCGTTAAAATGACCGGCACGGGCGCTTCCACGGGCTCCTCTGCGATGATGACGGCGGCACCTTTTTCCGCTGCCGTTTTCGCGTACTTATGGCCATCTGCATTCGCACCGCGCAGGCAGACGAACGCGCAGCCCGGTACAGCCTTGCGGGAATCGTACACAAGGTCGGTGATGTTGACGTCCGGCACCTGCTCCGCGCGGTACTCGATGGCGGTTAAAAGTTGTTTCAGTTTCATTTTTATCCCATCCTTTTTCGTGAATTCGGATGATGTATACCGACATGGTATACTATGTGCTTATTATAGTCCGTCTGTGTGGTTCTGTCAAAGAAAAAAGAGAGCTGCGCGTAAAAATGTGCAGCTCTCTCATTTAATTATCGGTATTTGCGGGTTCGTCGTTCAAAAGACGCTCGTACAGCTTGACGCTGTCATTGCGGTAATCGATCTTTTCCTGCTTTTTGAACGCGGCGCCGTCTTCTGTACGGACGGCGACCTTGAGCTCACCGAGGACGGAAAGCACGCTTTCTTTCGTTGCGCCCTCCTCGTTATAGTGGTTGAGCTCTAAGTTGTTCAGCGCCGGAATATCCTTCCAGAGGTAATAGTCGTTATCGGTGCCGTCTACGGGGCCGAAGAAGCCTTCTAACTCATCCTGGTCGAGATATTTATAGCTTGCGTCATCGTAGGCGAAAATCATGCTGTCACCGGCGGAGGCATCGGTCGCGAACTTGACGAACGAGGCCTGCAACTCTGATGTTTCAAACTCCGAGGTGCCGCTTGTATTAAAGCGGCAGAAATTCATGGCGACGTATGTTTTGCCGTCACCGTTGCGGTCGTCTGCATATTTCTCGAAAAGCTCCTGAATATCGGTTTGCAGGTCGCTCGGCACGGTATACTGCGTCATGACGGTGATGGTATAATCGGGTTCCGTTTTGGATGTGACCGAATATATGAAATAGCCGACGACGGCTATGGCGAGCGCGACGAGCAGGACGTGCACCTTGTGATAATCCCACCAGTTTTTGCGTTTATCCGCCGCGGTCTGCGGCTTGATTTCGTTTTTATGAATGGTGTCTTCCGTATCGTCCAGCAGATACCGCTCTCGTGCCATGTGATTTCCTCATCTCTTCTTTAGTATTCTTTGGCTGTGTGGTTTTTGAAAAGGCGGCTTTGTGCCGCCTTTCAGGGAACCCATGCAACTGGGTTCCCTACGGCTCAACAGTCCACCGGACTGTTGAGCCTACCTTCCTAGTTTTTGGGGAGGCAAAAAGGTTTCGTCGTTTGCGAACGACGACCAAAGGCGCTGCCTTTGGAATCCGCCGCCTTTGAAAAAGGCGGGCGAAACTTTATCCGTTTGCTTTACGTTAGCTTTATGTTAATTTTACGCCGTTATTCTTTCTAAAAAGCCAATTTGCTGTGAACAAATTGTAAAATGCAAAAGCACTGCCCGCAAACACAGGCAGTGCTTTTATTGTAACACAGATTAAATTTGTGTCAAGCTTTATCGAACTCAGCCTACGACCTCGTAGCCCTTATCTTCGATGGCTTTCTTGAGCTCGGCATCGGAAATTTCAGCATTGAGCTGAATGACCGCCGTGCCCTTTTCGTGGCTGACTTCTGCAGATGTGACCTGCGGGAATGCCTCCAGACACTTTTTAACAGTGGCTTCGCAATGCGGGCACATCATGCCGTTAATCTTAATTGTTTTTTCCATGGTTTTTGTCTCCTTTACTTCGATGGTTTTCATTTCGGCGGGTTTTGCCGATTTTATTTTTTTATCGTGCTTCGTGCTGCGGATGTTCAATAAATTCAGACGAAGCGCGTTTGTGACGACACAGAAGCTTGAAAGGCTCATGGCTGCCGCGCCGAACATGGGGTTCAGCTGCCAGCCGAGCAGGTTAATGAACACGCCTGCCGCAAGCGGGATGCCGATGATGTTATAAATGAACGCCCAGAACAGGTTTTCGTGGATATTGCGCAGTGTGGCGCGGCTTAAACGGATGCCCGCAGGAACATCGGACAGGCGGCTTTTCATGAGCACGACATCTGCGGCGTCGATGGCGATATCCGTACCGGCGCCGATGGCGACACCGATGTCGGCTCTGGTAAGGGCGGGCGCGTCGTTGATGCCGTCGCCGACCATCATGACTTCACCCTGCTCTCTGAGCTTGCGGATGACGTTTTCCTTGCCGTCCGGCAGGACGCCTGCGATGACTTCATTAACACCTGCCTGTCGGCCGATGGCCTCTGCGGTGCGGGCGTTATCACCGGTGAGCATGACGACGTGAATGCCCATGTTCTGCAACTCGCGGATGGCCTGCGGGCTGTCTTCCTTGATGACATCCGCTACGGCGATAACGCCGATAAGCTTACCGCCCCTGCTGAAATACAGCGGGGTTTTGCCGGACTGCGCGAGGGCTTCGGCCTTTTCTTTAAAATCTGCGGGGACATCTGCCTGCGTGGAGATGAACTTCAGGTTGCCGCCTGCGAGAACTTCGCCGTTCAGGGCAGCGGTGAGGCCATTGCCGGGTTTTGCCATGAAGTCTGTGACTTCTTTTGCCTGCACGCCGATCTCCTCAGCGCGCGCCATGATGGCTTTGGCGAGCGGGTGCTCGCTCTTTTTCTCGAGCGCACTTGCGGCTTCCAGAAGTTTTTTTTCGGTGATGCCCGGGGCGGGTAAAATATCCGTGACGCGGGGCTCGCCGCTTGTGATGGTGCCGGTTTTATCGAGCGCGACGATCTGCACCTTGCCGGTTTTTTCGAGCGAAACGGCAGTTTTAAACAGGATGCCGTTTTTCGCGCCCATGCCGCTGCCTACCATGATGGCGACCGGCGTCGCGAGGCCAAGTGCGCACGGGCAGCTGATGACGAGCACGGAGATGCCGCGCGCGAGCGCGTAGCCGAACGTCTGCCCAACGAGCATCCAGACGATGAACGTAACAACGGCGATGCAGATGACGGTCGGGACGAACACGCCGGAAACCTTATCGGCGATCTTCGCAATCGGTGCTTTCGTGGCAGCGGCATCGCTGACCATGCGGATAATCTGGGAAAGCGTGGTATCTTCTCCAACGCGCGTTGCTTCGCAGCGCAGGAAGCCGGACTGGTTCACGGTCGCGGCGGAAACAGCATCGCCCACGGCCTTATCGACCGGAATGCTCTCGCCGGTGAGGGCGGATTCATTGACGGCGCTGGCACCTTCCAAGACGATGCCGTCTACGGGTATATTCTCACCGGGGCGCACGACAAACACATCGCCGCGGCGAACCTCGGAAACGGGCACGGTGACCTCTTGACCGTCCCGCACGAGCACGGCGGTTTTCGGCGCGAGGTTCATGAGACCCTTTAAGGCATCGGTCGTGCGGCCTTTGGAGCGCGCTTCCAGCATTTTACCGACCGTGATGAGCGTTAAAATCATGGCGGCAGACTCGAAGTAGAACTCGTGCATGTAGCCCATGACGGCGGTCATATCGCCGCGCATCTGGGCATCTGTCATGGCGAACAGCGCGTAGGTGCTGTACAGGAACGACGCGCCCGAGCCGAGCGCCACAAGGGTATCCATATTCGGTGCGCGGTGGATGAGCCCTTTAAAGCCGCTGATGAAGAACTTCTGGTTGATAACCATGATGATGACGGTGAGGAGCAACTGGATAAGGCCCATCGCAACGTGGTTGTCTTTGAGAAAATTCGGCAGCGGCCAGCCCCACATCATGTGCCCCATGGAGATGTACATGAGGACAGCCAAAAAGCCGACGGACGCAATGAGGCGCTTTTTGAGCTTTGGAGTTTCTCGGTCTTTCAAGGCCTCTTCTGCAGCAACGTCGGGGCTTGTGCTATTCTGTGCCGCACCTTTTTTGGACGCGCCGTAGCCGGCATCTTCCACGGCCTTGATGATGCTTTCCGGCGAAGCCGTGCCCTCAATGCCCATGGAGTTCGTGAGCAGGCTGACTGAGCAGGACGTAACGCCCGGCACCTTGCTGACCGCTTTTTCCACACGGGTGCTGCACGCCGCGCAGCTCATACCCGTGACGTTATACTGTTCCATTTTCTTCCCTTCCTTTCATAAAAATGTGCCGAAAATTATCGCATCAGCTTTTGCAGCGTAGTGACAAGCTCATTGATGACTTCATCGTTTCCTGCGCGGATGTCGTCCGCTACACAAGTCTTGATGTGGTTTGCGAGCAGCTCTTTCGTAAATGCGTTGAGCGCCGCGTTGGCTGCCGCGACCTGTACGAGGATGTCCGGGCAGTAGGCGCTTTTCTCCACCATGCCGCGAATGCCGCGGATCTGCCCTTCGATGCGGTTTAATCTGTGGATGAGTTTTTTGTACTCCTCATCGGAGCGGTGCTTTGTTTTATGACAGCCGCAGCACTTCTCTTCGGTTTTTTCTTCGGTGCAGTCTGTGCACGCTTCCGTATCGGTTGCATTGCTTTTGCAGCAAGCGTGCAGCTCTTTTTCTTCTGTATGTTCCAACGGAATTCTCCTTTCCGATTTCGCTTTATATACCCTCTTGGGGTATTTTGATTATATACCCATATAGGGTATATTGTCAACTCTTATTTTAGCTTTTTTTTAAATATTCTGCCCGGATTTTTGACCTGCATTTAAAGTAAAAAGCACCGCTTGGCTTTTGGCTCAAAACGGTGCTTTGGGTGTTAATCTTAGCTTGACTTACACTTCGTATTCCATTTTCTCCGGCGTCCAGTCCTTGAGGACCTCGAGCATATCGACAGCAGTCTCTTTGGCGCCCTTGAGGTCGTGCTCTTTGTAGTTGCCGCACTCTTCACGGCGGCTGCCGGGGATCTCGCCCTCAAAATCGCGGATGAACGCGAAGGATTCCTGCACGAGATGCAGGGCATCTAGGCGGCTCACGTTGTCGCGCAGGAGGAAATAGAAGCCCGTGCGGCAGCCCATGGGGCCGACGTAGATGACGGAATCGGACAACGCGGAGTTGCGCGCATACGTGGCGAAAAGATGCTCGAACGTGTGAAGCGCGCCGTTTGAGAGGTAATCTCCGGCGTTCGGCACCTTCATGCGCAAGTCGTAGGTTACAACGTCGCCGTCTATGCGGGAAACGTACATGCCTTTTTTGAGCTTATCATGATTGACGGAAAAGCTGGCAATCTTTTTCATACTCTATCATCACTTTCTTTATAAATTCACGGATTTCTTAGAGTATACCACGCTTTTCTTTGAATTTCAATTCCGTCTTATCTTTCGACGGTGACGGTTTTCGACTCGTAACCGGCGTGCCAGACGGTTTGCTTCAAAACGACTTCTTCGACGGGCTTCTTTGTGTAGATACGAGCGAATTTGCCGGCGAGGTCGACCTTTGCCATGCAGTCCGGCTGCTCGTTGAACGCGTTTTCAATGCGCATGGCGCAGTTTTTGCAGTGCATACCCTCGATGTCCATGCGGTAAACGTGGTCGTAGTCGTTCACGTTCGTATCCTGCGGCTTGACGTGCTTCACTTCATCGCCGCCACCGCCACAGCAGCCGTTCTTCAATTTTTTGCGATAGCTGATGACCGCAAAAATACAAATAGCCGCAATCACCACACAGATGATGATCGTAGCAGGGCTGATGTCCGCGCCGGTCACATTCAAAATATACGTACGCATTTAAACCGCTTCCTTTTGTGAAAATAGTTCTTGTGAGAGAAGACTCTCATATACCCTTTGGGGGTATCTTGATTATATACCTCGACAATATAAAATGTCAAGAGAAAAAGTTAGCGATTTCTAACTTGTTTTGAATTCCTATGTTGCTGCGCGTGTGGAAAAATTAAAAATGCCGCTCGGCACTGTTCTAAACACAGCTGCCGGGCGGCGTTTTGATTTATTTTTAGGGTTTCGCGTTCCAGAGGGTGACTTTCCCGGTTTCGCGGGTCTTGTTCATATCGATGATGCGCTGGTTCGACGAGCCGCGAAAGCGCAGGGAAATGTCTTTGAGTTCATCGACGAATGCGCCGTCGACGAGCACGTCGAGCAGGGACAGGAATTCGTCCGTGACCTCGCAGCGGTTGCGGCCGCCGTCTTTCAGCATATCGGTCTCCAGGGTGGAACCGGAATAGCACCAGATGTCCTTTTCGGGGTATAGCTTGCGAACGCGGTGCAGAAACGGCACCAAAGCGCGTTGATTCTGCGGCTCCATGGGCTCGCCGCCGAGCAAAGTTAAACCGTTGATGAAACTGGGTGCAAGGGCTGCGAGCACCTCGTCTTCCGTTTCTTTTGTAAACGGCTTGCCGTAGTTGAAATCCCACGTTTCGGCGTTGAAGCAGTTTTTGCAGTGGCGCGTGCAACCGGAGACGAACAGCGTGACGCGCACGCCGATGCCGTTTGCGATGTCGGTTTTTTTGATCTCACCGTAATTCATGATGGTTTCCTCTATTCATGAAATACCGCACAAAGCGCCTGCCCTGTGCGGTACTGTTTATTCTTGATTTTGACTTAATTACAAGTGCAGCACGCGCTCTTTGATTTCGGCGGTACGGCCCTGGTTCCAGAACTGGGTGCCGATGTAACCGCAGGTGCGGCGGGCGACGTTCATGGTATCCTGGTCGCGGTTGCCGCAGTTCGGGCACTCCCAGACGAGCTTGCCGTCATCCTCGACGATCTGAATCTCACCGTCGTAGCCGCACTTCTGGCAATAATCGCTCTTGGTGTTAAGCTCGGCGTACATGATGTTATCGTAGATATAACGGATGATCTGCAGGACGGCTTCGAGGTTATTCTGCATGTTCGGGACCTCGACATAGCTGATGGCACCGCCAGTGGAAAGCGCCTGGAACTGCGACTCGAAGCGGAGCTTTTCAAACGCGTCGATATGCTCGGTAACGTGGACGTGGTAGCTGTTTGTGATATACGGCTTATCCGTGACGCCCGGGATGATGCCGAAGCGGCGCTGGAGGCACTTTGCGAACTTGTACGTAGTGCTCTCGAGCGGCGTACCGTACAGACCGAAGCCGATGGTGGTCTCTGCCTTCCATTTTTCGCACGCAGCGTTCATGTACTTCATGACAGCGAGTGCAAACGGCGTTGCGCTGGGGTCCGTGTGGGATTTACCCGTCATGTAGCGCACACACTCGCACAGACCGGCATAGCCAAGCGAAATGGTGGAATAGCCGCCGTAGAGAAGCGCATCGATGGGCTCGCCTTTTTTGAGACGGGAGATTGCGCCGTACTGCCAGAGGATTGGCGCGGCGTCGGACAATGTGCCCTTCAAGCGGTTGTGGCGGCACATGAGTGCGCGGTAGCACAGGTCGAGGCGCTCATCGAAGACCTTCCAGAATTTTTCCATATCGCCGCCGGAGCTGAGCGCAACATCGACAAGATTCAGTGTGACGACGCCCTGATTGAAGCGGCCGTAGAACTTATAGTTGCCGTTTTCATCCTTCCACGGGCTTAACGCGCTGCGGCAACCCATGACCGGGAAGCAGTTGCCTTCTTTGAGCTCTTTCATCTTCTTTTCGGAGATGTAGTCCGGCACCATGCGCTTTGCGGTGCACTTTGCGGCAAGCTCGGTGAGGTAATAGTATTCGCTGCCGGGAGTAATGTTATCCTCCTGCAAAACATAAATGAGCTTCGGGAATGCCGGGGTAACCCATACGCCCTTTTCGTTTTTGACGCCCTCATAGCGCTGGAGCAGCACTTCCTCGATAATCATGGCGAGGTCGCGCTTTTCGCGCTCGTTTTTCGCCTCGTTCAGATACATAAACACGGTGATGAACGGCGCCTGACCGTTCGTCGTCATCAAAGTCACGACCTGATACTGGATGGTCTGCACGCCGCGCTTGATCTCCTCACGCAGACGGCGCTCCACCATTTTGGAGATTTGGGCCTCATCCGGGGAAACGCCAAGCTCGCCGATCTCGACTTCGACCTCACGGCGGATTTTCTCGCGGGAGATCTGCACGAACGGCGCGAGGTGTGCGAGGCTGATGCTCTGACCGCCGTACTGGTTACTTGCAACCTGCGCGACGATTTGCGTGGCGATGTTGCAGGCGGTGGAGAAGCTGTGCGGCTTTTCAATGAGCGTGCCGGTGATGACCGTGCCGTTTTGCAGCATGTCTTCGAGGTTTACGAGGTCGCAGTTGTGCATGTGCTGCGCGAAATAGTCCATATCATGGAAATGAATAATGCCCTGCTCGTGTGCTTCGACGATTTCGCGCGGAAGCAAAATGCGGCGCGTGATGTCTTTGGAGACCTCGCCGGCCATGTAATCGCGCTGGACGCTGTTTACGGTTGGATTTTTATTCGCGTTTTCCTGCTTGGCTTCCTCGTTGTTGCACTCGATAAGGCTGAGAATCTGGTTATCGGTGGTATTGGCGCGGCGCGCAAGCGAACGCGTATAGCGGTAACAGATATACTCCTTAGCGACATCGAACGCACCCTGCCCCATGATCTGCTTTTCTACGAGGTCCTGTACTTCTTCCACGGACGCTGCACGCCCCATGGCGACGCACGCTCCTTCGACATTTGCAGCAATTGTGCGAATTTGTTCGTTCGTAAGTCTCTGACGCTCGTCGATCTCTTTATTTGCCTTGGAGACAGCGACAATAATCTTAGTGATATCGAACGCTGCTTCCGAGCCGTTTCTCTTAATGATCTTCATGTTCCTTACCGCTCCTTCATACCGCCCGCGGGAGCTGCATGTTTCCAGCCCCTTTGGTTTTCATAATCAGTTTCCATAATTTTCTTTATATTGAATATTTATGCGTAACCACAAGATATTGTGTTCGTTTTTGCGGTTCCTGCCGCAAGCACCCTACCAGTATACACCGAAGTTGGCGTCTTGTCGAGTAGTAAATGCGCTTTATTTTAAATTTCTTTTTGTACCCTTTTACCCATTGTGTAATAAAGCGTGAAAGGGCGCCGCGGAGCGATGCGGCAAAGCGCGGGTTTGGATGTAAAAAAGGGCGGTCATTGACCGCCCTTGCAGAAACCCATGCAACTGGGTTCCCTACGATTTGAATGTCCCCCGGACATTCAAATCAACCTTCCTAATTTTATGTAGGCAAAGAGATTTCGCTTTCTGATGAAAGCAACTTAGGGCGCTGCCCTAAGTACCCGCAGTCTTTTGAAAAAGGCCGGCGAAAACTTTTGACCACTGTTACGGGAAGCTTCTTTTCTTACTCTTCCTCTGCTTTTTCCGGCAGAAGATCTGTCATGCTTTTAAGGCTGATGCCGAGTGTGGACATATTGTGCAGGAGTGCGGAGGTAGTCGGCTGGATGATTCCGCCTACGCCGAGCAGGATAAGCATGAGGTTGAAGCCGACGATGAAACGGTAGTTGCGGTGGATGCGCGCCATGAGCGCAGTGCTGAGCTGACGCAGGGTGACGAGCTCATAGAGATCGCCTGCCGCAACGGTGATGTCCGCGATCTCTCTGGCAATGGCGGCGCCGGTATTGATGGCAACGCCGACGCTTGCTTCGGACAGCGCCGGAGAATCGTTCACGCCGTCGCCGACCATGATAACGGTGCGGCCCATTTCTTTTTCGCGGCGGATGAAGTTCGCCTTATCCTCCGGCAGCACTTCGGCGTAGAACTCGTCCACGCCGACCTCTGCTGCAACGGCTTCGGCGGTTTTGCGGTTATCGCCGGTCATCATGACAACCTTCTTGATGCCGCAAGCGTGCAGAGCGCAGATAGCGTCCTTTGCTTCCTTACGCAGCGGGTCGGAGATACAGATGACGGCTGCGAGCACACCGGAAATGCACAGATAAAGGTGCGAATACTCGGCCGGAAGTGCGTTGAACTTCGCTTCTTCGCCCTCCGGGATTACGCAGCCCTCGTCTTCAAAAACAAAGTGCGCGCTGCCGATGATGACCTTTTTGCCCTCCACAGTGCTGGAAATGCCGTGCGCGACGACGTATTCCACGCGAGAATGGTACTCTTCGTGGGAGAGGCCGCGGTCCTTGGCTTCGGCCACGACAGCGTTTGCCATGGAGTGCGGGTAATGCTCCTCAAGGCAGGCGGCAAGGCGCAGCATTTCGCTTTCCTCACGGTCGCCGAACGTTTCGATCATGGCGACACGCGGTGTTGCGTACGTCAGCGTGCCGGTTTTATCGAACACAATGGTATCGGCGTTTGCAACGGCCTCCATGAAGCGGCCGCCCTTGACGGAAATATGGTGTGCGCTGCTCTCGCGCATCGCAGACAGCACCGCGATCGGCATGGAGAGCTTTAACGCGCAGGAGAAATCGACCATCAGCACGGCGAGCATCTTTGTGACGTTGCGCGTGAGCAGATAGGTCAGCGCCGTGCCGCCAAGCGTGTACGGCACAAGCTTATCAGCAAGGCGGGAAGCCTTGTCTTCTGCGGTGGATTTCAATTTTTCGGATTCTTCGATCATGCGGACGATACGGTCATAACGACCGCCGCCCATGGCTTTTTCGACGCAGATGACGCACTCGCCCTCTTCGGCGACGGTGCCGGCATACACGTAGCTGCCGACGGACTTCTGCACCGGCAGAGATTCGCCGGTCATAGAGGCTTGATTGACCAAGGCTTCACCCTCGACGACCTTACCGTCGAGCGGAATCATATTGCCCGTGCGCACAACGATGCGGTCGCCCGCCTGAATGTCGCCGATTGGCATGAGCACCTCGGTGCCGTTCGTCTTGAGCCAGACCTTATCGACATTGAGGGACATGGCGCCCGCGAGGTCGGCAACAGACTTTTTGTGCGTCCACTCCTCGAGAATCTCGCCGAGGCGCAGCATGAACATAACGGAGCCTGCTGTATCGAAATCGCCGCGCACAAGAGAAACAGTGACAGCCGTGGCATCAAGCACAGCAACGGAGAGATGACCGTGCAGCAGCGCCTTAACGCCCTCTTTGATGTACTTTGCGGAGCGAATGATGGCAAGCATCATGCGAATGGGCGCCGGGAAGAACATTTTAGCCATAGCGCGGCGCAGCACCGTGAAGACGAGCTTGTCTTCAAACTCGCGGTTCAATGCGCGTGCGGTGTGATCCGGCACAAGCTCCATGCTTTCGGCTTTTGCGAACGAGAATGTCGCGAGCGCACGAATAAGAGATGTGCGGTCGTTTTGATAGACGATGACGGCGTCCTGTGTGCGGTCGTAGACCTTAACTTCCTTTACGCCGTCCACGGCGCGCAGGTAATACTCTAAAATGTCGGCTTCTTTCAGCGTCATGTGGCCGCAGACGAGATGTACACGCATGTGCCCGCGCGCCTCATGCAGAATTTTACACTTCATAACTTTATCCTTCTATGCAACAATATATTGGAAGCTCCGAAAAACAGAGCAGATGAACGAAAAAAGAGAGCCGCTTTCGGCGGCTCTCCGGTAATTCAGACCCGGGATAGACCCGCGATCAAGCTTCGGTGGATTCTTCCGCGGAAGCAGTTTCTTCCGTGCATGCGCAAGCTGCATCTTCGATGACCTCTGCGGCAGCATCGGTAGCGCGCTGCTCGTTGATCTCCTTAGCGTCGGTCAGGATGTCGTTTGCGTTCTCCTTGATGGTCGTGACCGTTGTCATGACGCACTCCTTGGCACGCAGAGCAGCTGCAGTGGTCTCGGTGTAGACCTTCTTAGCATCCTTGCTGCCGAGCACCTTGATGCCGGCGGTACCAAACAGAACACCTGCTGCGAAAAGACCGATTTTTGCCCAATTCATAAAAATACCTCCTGTATTGCGGGCCGCATTTTAACCATGCGGCTCATAAAATTATTTTTTCATGTGTCCGCTGATGAGAGTCAGCACAAAGAACAAAACGGTAAGCCTCGCAAAATGCTTATGCATTTTCATATTCATTCACCACCTTGTTTGTTCTGGCAAAAGAATAGCACGATTTTTACCTAACTTCAACAGTTTTCACACAAAAAACACAATTTTCTATTATTTGTAAAAAACAACCTGCAAGTTAGCAATACCATTTTGGACAATTTGTTAAAACAGAATCGGTTAGTTTAAACAACCACAGGTTTCATGCCGGCTTTTGCGGTTTCAGTACAGACGCACATACGATATATATACAGCTCAAAAGAAACATTTTGGCAATTTTCGAACCAAAAAGACGAAATTACTCCATTTAGACTTTCAATATAACTTTCTCTTTCCGCAGCATTGGAATACAGCGGTTTACATTGCACTTATAGGAACAATTAGACGCGCCACAGGTATTCTCTATTTCCCACTCTGTACGGTACACAAGGACAGACAGCAAAGCGTGCGGCACGGGAAGCGCCCATAAAGGCTGCTCATTACCGTTTCGGTTCTACGTACTCCTTTTGTTTCAGCGTTTTTGCACCCTAACGACTTTATTTTAGATTAGTCAAAACAAACTTACAAATTTATTGTACGCCTGCTTCTTTCGCTTGTCAAGAGCCATGTGTAAAAGCAGGCGCTTTTTTAGAAATGAGACCTGTGCGCGTGGGCTTCTTCGGTGACACCTTGCGTAAGCCGCTCGAAAAACAGGGTATCCCCTACCACCTTGCCGTGACGCTTATACAAAATAAGCTGCAAAAGTCCGCTTGTTTGGTTTTGCAATATCCCCATCGGACGTTTTAGTCCCATTTTTTCGCTGAAAACGACGAAAGCACGAGTCATACAGAATGAAGCGTGCAAATATATCGGCGTGAAGCCCGACCTCTATGACCCGGAGACGATCTTTGCGAACACGCACCGCAGCTGCTTCACACCGGAGATGGATCATACCGAGCGCGAAGCGCGCCACAATGGTTGGCAGAAAGCCGTGCGGCAAGCGCTGACGCACTAAAGCTTATTGGATTTCAAAACGCATATTCGCAAGGCAAAACCGCGAATGTGCGTTTTTTCACTATTTTTACACCTTGCGGTTGACAACGCACGCGGTTTTGTAATAGACTGGAGATAACGCCGAAATGCGGCGAAGAATCTTGGGATAAGAGGTAAGTTTACTATGAAAAAAGGCGCGAAACGCAACCAAATTATCAGCGAGCTTTTACATGTGACGGACGAGGAATTCACGGATGAGGAACTGATTCATCAGCTAATTGCAACGGAAGTCACAAAAAACGCAGACAAGGACGAGCACATGACGTTTGGGCAGCGTGCCGCAGACGCAGTGGCGCGCTTTGCGGGCAGTTGGGCGTTTATTTTCAGTTTTATCGCCGTCATGGTCATTTGGATGGTCATAAACCTCGTTTTGGGTTCGAGAGCATTTGACGAATACCCGTTTATTCTGTTAAACCTCGTGCTTTCGTGCATCGCTGCCGTGCAAGCGCCGCTCATCATGATGAGTCAGAACCGCCAAGAAGCAAAAGACCGTCAGCGTGCAGAGAATGACTATAAGATCAACTTAAAAAGCGAGCTCATCATCGATGATCTGCACAAAAAACTCGACCTTGTTCTGGAAAACCAAAAGAAGATCAACCGCCGCTTGGATAAGATTGAAGCGGAGATTGCGCCGGAAAACGAGGAAAAATAACGCTTTACATATAAAGATTTGGGAGATCGTATTAAAAAAGCATCACCATCCGTAAAGGAACGACGGCGGATATCCCCGCCGTTTTGGAACAGAAAAAGCAGATGTACCCGATGTGGATTCGGGGCATCTGCTTTTTGCTGTCTTTCGATTTCAAATTTTACTCTGCTTCGCTCAAAAGCATACGGTCATTATCGAGGGCCTTGCCGGCGGCTTGCTTGAAGCGGTCGAGGAGGTCGGCAACAGTCATGTGGGCACGCTCTTCGCCGGTGACGTCCAGAATGATCTTACCGGCGTTCATCATGATGGTGCGGTTGCCGAGCTCCAGTGCGGACTGCATATTGTGCGTAATCATCATACACGTGAGGTGGTTTTCCTCCACAGTGTTTTTTGTGATCTCGAGCACCTTTTCGGCGGTAGCGGGGTCAAGCGCGGCGGTGTGCTCGTCGAGCAGAAGGAGCTTCGGCGGGTTATATGTGGCCATCATAAGCGTGAGCGCCTGACGTTGGCCGCCGGAAAGCAAACCCACGGGCTGGGTCATGCGGTCTTCGAGCCCCATACCGAGCAGGGAGAGGCGTTCGCGAAACGCCTGTCTGTCCTTGCGGGAGATAGAGCTGAGCCAACCGCCGTGCCCCGCTGCGAGCGCGAGGTTTTCTTCGATGGTCATGCCCGGTGCGCTGCCGCGCATGGGGTCCTGAAACAGGCGGCCGATGCTGCGGGCACGCTTATACTCCGGCATGAACGTGATGTCCTTGCCGTCAAGCTCGATCTTGCCGCTGTCCGTGAAAAAGCTGCCGGAAATAGCATTAAAAAGCGTGGATTTGCCCGCGCCGTTTGCGCCGATGACGGTGATGAAATCGCCCTTTGCGGCGTGGAAGCTGAGGTCTTCGATCGCCTTTTTGGCGTTGACCGTGCCGGGGTTGAAGGTCTTTGAGATATGCGTGAGTTTAAGCATGGGTGCGCTCCTTTCCGAAACGGCGCTTCAGATACGGAAGCTGTTTTTTGAGGTACGGCCCGGAGATTGCCAGAACGACAATAACGGACGAGACGAACTTGAGCATGAACGCGGGCAGGTTGAATCGCAGCGCGATGGTATACACAAGGCGGAACACGAACGCACCGACGACCATGCCGAAGATACGCAGCGGAATTTTGCCCTTGCCGAAGAACGCGCCGCCGATGAGGAGCGATGCCAGCGCAACCGTAACCATGCCGGTGCCGATATCGATGCTGACAGACTTTTGCGACTGCGCGAGCAAGCAGCCTGAAAGCGCCGTAAACGCATTGGAAATGCACAGGCCGATGATGGTCGTTTTAACCGGGTTGATGGACGAGGAGCGAACCATGTCCGGGTTATTGCCCGTCGCACGAATGGCGAGGCCGAGGCGTGTTCGGAGGAAAAGTCCCAAAACGACCGCCACGAGTACAACCGCGATGATGATGACGATAAGCTTATATTGCCCTGCAAGCGGTGTGTTTTCGAGCACCGAACGCATTTTGGTGAAGACCGTATCGGAATTATTGAGGTTCAGAAGCGACGCGCCGTTCATGATGCCGATGTTGACGGAATAAAGCGCGGTATTGACGATGATGCCGGCAAGCAGACTATCAATGCCCATTTTCGTCTGCAAAAGAGCCGTGACGAAGCCGGAGACCATGCCGATCGCCATAGCGGCGGGGATTGCCAGAAACGGATGCCCGGAAAGCGCGACGGACGCGCCGACGACCGCGCCGAGCGTGAAGCAACCGTCTGTGGAAAGGTCGCATACGTTCAGCATGGAATAGCTCAAAAACAGTGCCAAAACAGTCAGCGAGCTGATGAGACCGAGCTCCAGCGCTGTCTGCCCAAGGGTCAGGATTGAATCGAAAGACATACAAAAACTCCTCGTTTTGCAGATTTGTGGTGATATGCCGAAGCCACGCGCCCGAAAACCGGGTGCATGGCAGCGGTGATTGCATTCTTATGGGTAAAGTAAGGTATTGATGAAGTATGGTAGTATGAAGTGTTTGAAAGCTTATGGGGTAGGATAAGCTTTTTGAGAGATTTAAATTAAGACTCGAGATCGCTGAAGCTCTCTGCGGTCGTGATCTCCTCCACTCTCGTGCAGTACGGGGCAAAAGCTTCGGAGACGGTATCGAAGTCGAGGCCGAGCTTTTCGCAGATTTCGGTGTTGACCGTTGCGGTGCCGTTGTCGAACGTGATGACCGGGGTGGTCGCCGGGTCTTTGCCTTCGGTGAGGATGGAAGCGATCATATCTGCGGTCTCACGGCCGAGGTTTGCGTAATCGACGCCGTAGCCGAGGAACGCGCCGTTGAGGGCGAAGGAATCGGCGCCGGTGTAGTGCGGGATGCCTGCGTCAGCAAAGGTCTCGTAAATAGCGAGCTCTGCCTTCATGATGGTATTATCGGTCGGGGTGAACACGGCGTCTACACCGTCAGAAACGAGAGCCTGTGCGGCGAGCGCGACTTCTTCGGCGGTCGTTGCGGTGCGCTCTACATATTCAACGCCTTTGTCGTCGAGGTACGCCTTTGCGTGCTCGATGGCGGCGGTGGAGGAATCCTGTCCTACGTCGTACAAAAGGCCGATCTTCTTGGCATCGGGGTTCTGGGCAAAGATAAGGTTCATGACGGAGTTGGTATCGAGGTTATCGGAGGAGCCCGTCACGTTGCTGCCCGGCTCTTCAAGGGAAGCGACAAGACCCGCGCCGACCGGGTCGGACACGGCGGCGAACACGACAGGCGTTTTGCTGTCTTCGGTTGCGGACTGCATTGCCATGGCGACCGGGGTCGCGACACCGACCATGAGATCTACGTTATCGGCTGCAAAGTTTGCGATGATCTGATTCATGACGTTCGCGTCGGCGTTACAGTTGTCGTACTTCACGTTGATTGTGATGCCCTGCTCGCTTTCAATCTCGGCGAGACGTGCATTGATGTTCTCAACGATCTGGTTTAAGGAAGCGTCATCGACGTAGTTGCAGATGCCGATGGTGTACGATGCGCCGGAAGATTCTTCGCTTGCGGTGCTCTTTTCACTCGACACACTGCTTTCGGAAGCGGCGGACGAAGAAGAGTCGCTTGACGCGGAGGACGTGGAAGAAGCTGTGCTCTGACCGCTGCAAGCGGCGAGGCTGAGGGTCATAGCGGCAGCGGTGATCATGGCAAATACGTTTCTGAGTTTCATAAATTTATCGATCCTTTCAGGTTTGTTTTAATGCGTTCAAATGCGGGTTCAAAATTTCAGATGCAGCGCGGCTGCGCCATCGTTTTGTGTAAACAAACATGAAATAACCTCCCTGAAAAACAAAAAATCCTGTCCCTGCAATCACTTGCTGGGACAGGATCAAAATTCCTGCGGTGCCACCCGGCTTGGTATGTGAAACACACACCCTCTTACGCGTACCATCATACGCAGACCTTTGTTTACGGAGAGCCACACTCCGTCTCACATACTCGGGAAATCCTTTTCTGTTCGCCCTCAGAAGTCCATTCCGCTTTATCTTTCCGCCGTGATTCCACCATCCACGACTCTCTGTGAGAAAAGTTGCCTAAAGCGTACTCACTCTTCCTCAACGGTTTAGTGCATTGTAGCACACATTTTTTCGGTTGTCAATTAGGTTTTTGAAAAAATTTTGATTTTTTGTAAAAAAGATAAATTTTGTTAAAAATGGCCCATCAGCAATGCTCAAGATTTATAAGCCACTCGGCGCAGGCGTTCTCTACGACGAGCCTTGCCGCAAGGGCGGAATTGCCCGGAGCTAAGCCACACCCACCGCTCGTTGCGAGTGGCAGAGTTCATATTGCCTTATTATGCAAATCGTATTGCGGTCATCCTGTGACCTTTTTGTTATTCAAATGCAGCACGCGATCGCACTTCTCGGAGATGAACGCGTCGTGCGTGACGATGATGCAGATCTTGTCTTTGCAGACCTGCTTCAGGGCTTCAAACATGCCCTCTGCGGAGGTTTTATCGAGGTTCGCGGTGGGCTCGTCGAGCACGAAGACCGGGCGGTCATCATAGAAAATGCGCGCCAGCGCGACCTTGCGGCGCTGACCGCTGGAGAGGTTTTTGCCCTCCGGCTCGATCTCGTAGTCCGCTGTTTTTTCGTTTACGAACTCCGTAAGGTTGGCGAGGTCAACAGCTTTGCGGAACTTTTTCTCGTCAAACGGCTGATCCATGCAGATATTCTCTTTGAGCGTGCCCGCGAAAACGGAGACGAAGCCGGAATCGTAGCTTAAATAATTGCGAATTTCCGCGCCGTGGACGGTTTTATTGCCGATTTTGAGCTCGACTTCGCCGCCTGTGGGCGTATAAAAGCCGATAAGCAGCTTTGTGAGCGTGCTTTTGCCGCTGCCGTTTTCGCCGGTAAGCGCGACGATCTCGCCCGTGTGCACCTGCGTTTCGGCGTGGGACAGGATAACTTTTTCTTCGTCATACGCAAAGGAGAGGTCTTTGGCGGTGAGCGCTGCGCTGCCTGCATTTTGGACAGTGGGCTTTGCGGTTTGTGTGCTATTTTCGGTGGGCATGGAGAGGATCTCGCCGATGCGGTTTGTGGAAACCTTCACTTCGTTGACCTCGGCCATCCAGCCCGAAATGTGCAGGAACGGGCCGTAGAAGAAGCTGACGAGGTTCACGACGGCGATGAGCGTGCCGACGGTCGTTTCGCCGCGCACGACAAGGAACGAGCCCATGCCGAGCGCGATGATGAACATACCGACGCCGAGGAAGTTATTGAGGAAACCGATGGCGCCCTGCAAAACGCTGAGTTTTCCGACGTACTTCTGCTTTTGCGCGTATGTATCCCCCACGCGCTTCTGCACCCAGCCGAGCACGCCGTAGGACTTAAACAGCATGTACTGGCTCAAAAACTCCTGTAAGATATTGCGGTTTTTGTCTTCGTTCTGCATGATCTGAATGCTGTTCATCTCAAGCTTCGGGGAGATGCGGATCATGGTGAAAATCAAAATCGGCACGACGACGATCATGACGACCGCGAGTTTCCACTCGAGGAGGAACATCAAAATAAAGCTGACGACGAACGTGAAGCTCTCGAAAAAGATGCTCGGGATGAGCGTTTTGGAGTAGAAATTCGAGAGGGTTTCCGCGTCTTTTGTCATGCGCGTGAAGTAGTTATCCGCTGCGCCGCTGTCGAATGTCCTTAGGTCTGTGCGGTATAGGTACTCCACCATGGCGCTGCGCAGAGAAAGCTCCATGCGGCAGGAAAGCTTGCCCTGCAAAACGGACGTGACGACCTGTGAGATGCCGAGCACGAGCAAAACGCCGACCGCGATGATGAGACATGTGGTGAGCGGCATAGTGCATGCGTTTGTAGCGATGTCCAGGAACATTTTCATCAAAACAGACACCGCGATGACGGAAACGCCCAGCAGCACGGAAAAAATAACGAGCAAAATAAACTGCGGAACGTTTTGACGGATGAGGTGAAGGGAATGCCGGTTTTGCTCTTTCTTCATTTCAAAATCTCCTTTTTGTTGTCTGAACTCATCATGTGACAACATGAAAATTCAGCCGTTTATTTGTTTTTGTGCAAAAGATCGACTTGCTCTCCCGTTTAACTCCAGTATACTACATCATCAAAAATCTGTCTACTTTTTTTGTAAAACCATCTATTTTCACAATCAATTCGTCGAAATTTCCGCAAAATGACGAAAGCCGACGGCAGAGGCTTTTTCGCACCGAGATAATCCCCTGCGATGCAGCCCAGAAGCACCGTGACGGCACCGCCGAGCGGCAAGACGAAAAGGCCCTTTAAATCAACATTCCAGATAACCATGAGCGCTATGAGCGCGCCCGCCGTAAGCAGGGCCGCGCGCAGGGAGCGCCACAGCAGATACGCTGCTTTGCTTTCGTTTTTTTCCGGGTAGACCGTAACGGTCTGCGGATGTTTCATGCGCGTCCCTCTCTCAGCACAAAATGCGGTAAACTTCATCTTCGATTCGCTCGGCAGGCAGTTCTACCACTTCGCAGCCGCCGCCCACCGCAATATGCTGCAATTTGCCGCCGGACACCGCACTGATAACGGTAGTGCCGATGCGACCCTCAAGCGGTTTTAAGGACACGGTGTATTGACCCGCGGCAAGCAGCTTTTTATCGGAATTTACGATGATGTTCAGGTTAACGTCCTTGCCTTGCTGCCCACCGGGGCGGACACGCATAGAAACGCGAATGCTGTGCGCATCATGTAAAACGAGCATACCGTTAATCACCATGAGCAGCAATATAACGATCAGCACCGTCAGCAAAAACGGCTTACTGTATAAGAACAGCAGCACTGCTGCCGTCAATAGGACAAGCCCATAGGCCAGTCTGTTTTTCTACATATCCGCTTACCTTTCCGTACCGGGCTTGATCTGCTTCAAAATCTCAGCCAGAATATCGCGCGCCGTTATGCCGTCCACCTGTGCCTGCGGGCGCAGAATGAGACGGTGTGCGCAGACATCGAAAAACACGCTCTGCACGTCTTTCGGCACCACGTAGTTGCGCTCGCGCAGAACGGCACCGGCACGTGCCATTTTGACGAGTGCGGAAACGCCGCAGCGCGCGACCTATTCTCCCCCAAACCGTTCCGCCGCATTACACAGGGAACTGAACACAAATAAAGCCGGTCCATAGAACCGGCATAGTTGTTAAGTCATATCAATCGAGCTTTTCGATGGCCTCCACGATCTCCTTCTGATCTTTGCAGACCTCTTCAAAAAGCGATTCGTCCGTCAGCGGAACGGCGCCGCGCACGGCCTCCGTTAAAGCGGATGCCGATTTTTGCAGGCGGTCGAAGCCGAGGTTCTGTGCCACACCCTTTAAGGTGTGCGCCGCAATAAAAGCATCTTTCCAGTTTTTGGCTTCCACAGCTGCTGTAAGCCGGTTATAGGTCGGATCGTTTGCGTATTTGCGCACGAACTTGCCGATCATCGCCTCATTCGGGATGCGTTTCATCACGTTTTTGAGGTCGCCGCCGATTTTCTGATATAATTCTTCAAGCTTCATAATCTGTCACCTTTCTGCAATTCCTATCTGCATGCCGCATGATTTCCATTCGCGTGTTTCGCTTTATTTTCGTACATGCGCAGGTCTGCCTGCCGAATGGCTTCGGAGAGCGGGTGTACGCGGTATACACCGCCAAGGCTGACATCAAGCTTCACCTCGGGGTAATCCGGTAATTTTGCCTCCTGCACGGCGCGTCTGAGCTGCTTTAAACGCTCATAGAAAACCTCTTCGCCGATCTTGGAGAAGATGAGGAGGAACTCGTCCCCGCCGTAGCGGATAAGCGTATCGCTGCCGCGGATGCCGGAACGGATTGTATTCGCGATGGTTTTCAGCGCTTCATCGCCCACAGGGTGGCCGTATGTATCGTTAATCTGCTTAAAAAGGTCAACATCCACGATTGCCACGGCATCTGCGCTTTCCAAATTGGACTGGAAACTCTCAAGATACAGTCTCCTGTATGTTCCGGTCAGGGCATCGCGGTAGAAGTTCATAAACGAAGAACGCGTTGGCGCATCGTTGTCGCCGCCGCAGCGTGTGCACTCCGCTTCGTCTTCATGCGAAGCAATCTCCAGTGTGCAGGTACGTCCGTTGACGTTGATATGTTTAGAAAGCACGAAGTACATTTGCCTGTCACGCATTTCAAGCTTGGTGACCCACTCTTTTCCTTCCAGAGAGCGGGAAGAAATACAGTTTTCGCACGGCTCGTTTCTGCCCCAAATTTCATAGCAGTGTATCGGCGTAGTGATTACTTTGCCGTCTTTATCCAGCTCAAGGTTCTCATTCGTTTTCGGATCAACAAGGCGCACCACTTCAAACACGCGGCTCAAATCTTTCAAAAGATGCGCTATGCTGTCTTCCGTGCACTTTTCGAGCACATCTTCTCCGCGCCGCACCATTTCATCCTGAATATCTTTAAAGTGTCCGAGCACGCCGGCATAATTTTTGTATTTAGTTGTCCAAAGCGATTTTACCGTAAGGCGCTGCCAGCGATATTCCCCGTTAACGGGGATCTGCACAATCATTTTCACTTCCGGTCTTTCCGGCGTTGTTGCTTTCAGCTTTTCACGCATAGCGAGCCAATCCTTTTCAGAGAGCAGCGAAACGTCGTTCCATTCCGTCAGATACATGGATTTTTCTCGTTGATCGACCGGCGCATTCCAATCTTTGAGATGTACGGTATTTGTCCAGTGGTCAAATTCAAACTGGATACCGCCGCACTGCTCTGCGAAGAATTCCGCCTTTTTCTGCTCGAAGGTGAGCAGGCTGTGCGCACGGTTATTAGGCATAAGTTCTTTTTGCTCGAGCATTTCATCGGAAAGACGCTTTGCTTCCTGACGGTAATCGAACCGTCTGGGGTCTGTGTGCATGTTCTCGAAAAGCTGATCCTGCACGTCCAAAAGGCACTGTATCAAAAGCGGATTGAAGGCGCCGCATTCGCCGTTTGTAATCATTTTAATAGCGGTCGCGTGGTCGAACGACTTTTTGTAGCAGCGTTCGCTTGTAAGCGCGTCGTACACGTCTGCCATGGCGACGACCTGCGCGGAAATCGGAATCTCATCGCCCTTGAGACCATCCGGATAGCCGCGGCCGTCCCAACGCTCGTGGTGCCAGCGGCAGATCTCATGCGCCAGATTCATCAGCGTTTCGGATTGCTGCATACCGATGTCGCACAGCATCGAGTCACCGATGGCGGCGTGACTCTTCATAATCTCCCACTCTTCGGGGTCGAGCTTGCCGGGTTTATTTAAAATCGCTTTCGGAACGCTGATCTTACCGATGTCGTGCAGTGCGGAAACCGAAGCGATCATAGAGATATCCGTTTCCGTCAGCGGGTATTTATCCGTGATCTCAATCAAGCGGCGCAGGAGAATGTCCGTCATCGTGCGCACATGCAGAATATGCTGGCCGCTTTCGTTGTTGCGGTATTCGATAACATGGCTCAAAATATTGATCATCGTGTTGTTCGTCTTTTCACGCTCGTAGACCTGCTCCTCCACAAGGCGCACAAGGCGCTTTTGGCGGGCATACAACATGAGCGTATTTTCGACACGGCGGCGGACGACCGTCAGATCGAACGGTCTGCTGATGTAATCCGAAGCGCCGAGGTCATAGCTGCGGCGGATGAAATCCACATCGCTTTCGGACGAGATGATGATAACCGGCACCTCGCTGATCCAATGCCGCAGATTCATAATCTCCAGCACGCCGAAACCGTCCATTTTCGGCATGTTGATGTCGAGCATCACGAGGTCGATATCATCGTTTTTTTCGAGGATATCGACGGCTTCTGTGCCGTCTTTTGCCATGACATATTCGTATTTATCGCTGAGTATTTCCTCAAGGAGCATTTGGTTCATTTCCGAATCGTCCGCGATGAGTATTTTTTCCTTTAAACTCATAGATTTCTCCTTGCAGCGCTTTCTGTTTCGTCTCACAATTTATTTTTTATCGGAAAGCGCTTTCATTTTTACCGATAGAATGACTTGCCAAAGACAGAATTCGCTATATTCTCTGCAAATTCGTCAAAAAGTGAATAAAAAGCAGCAATTCTATCTATTCTACACAATAAAGAACACTATTTAAATACACTATATTTTCTATTTTATCATATTTGCTTTTTACGTGCAAGAAAAATCGCATGAAATCATACTTTTTTAGAACAAAGCGTATACAATTTCTTTATTGCAAAAACACCGCGCCTGCGGAGCATTCCGTTTGGCGCGGTGTTTCTCAGTTTTCTGTATTGCGGTTCATGTATTGATACATGTTGGAGTTTTGTTCTGTGTTGCGATTGGCTTCGGAAGGTTTACCTTGCATTCCGGAAAACAAATACGTACTCCACTCTTTCGTGCTCTTATCGTACACATACTGCACAACATACCAATCCCACCCGCCAATGTTATCAACCTCTGCGGTTGCACTGGCCTTCAACTCTAAATTTGTTCCCATTTCCGCTTCTATCAGCCGTTTGAGTTCTGTATTTCCGCTTTTCCAAGTGGTCGATGTACTATTCTTGACATAAACGCCGGGATCTGTACCAAAAAACACAGATGAACTATAATTACTATCATAGCCGCCCGGATACGAAGTGCCATCACGACACACCAAAACCCATACGCCGGTGCCTTTAGAGTCATTTGCACAAGTAATGGTTTCGTCTGCCACCCACTTGCCGAGCAGAGATTGAATTTTACGCGCGTTGCGGATGTCTTCGGCGCGGGCGCGGCCCTCTGCGGTGTCTTCGGTCGTCACATTGAGCTTTTCCACTTCAAAGGTGGTTTCGGCCAGCGTGTTTTTATTTTCGCTGTCTTTTACGCTCAGCTGCACTGTGAAAAGAGCGGTAACATCGTCATACGTTAAGCTTTTCACCTCAGCTTTAATACCGTAGGGATACGCCTTTGCGGGCAGAATATCCTTGCCGCCAAGCTGCACATGCCCTTCCGGCGTAGTGGTAAACGCGGTGTAATCGCCGCTGCCGAACTGCTGGCTGAAAAAGCCCGTAACGCTGCCGCTGCCGTCTACTTTCAGTGTGCCGGAATAGCGCAGCTCATCGCTGATGGTGGTCGTAAGCGTGGAGCACAGCACCTGCGCTTCCGAATATGAAACGGATTTTGCGTAGGAGCGCACGCCGAGCTGCACCCCCAATACCATCACCATGCTGACAAGCACCAAAATGGCGACTGTGCAGAGCATTTCCACGAGCGTTAAGCCTTTTTTATCTTTCAGCTTCAAGTTCCCGCCCCCTGCTCTTTGCTTTCCCTGTAATACGTGTAGCCGTTTTTGCTTGTGTATTCATCGACTTGAACATTGATGATTTTTGTGGCAGTGTTGTTATCCTTAATGGTCAGCGTTTTTTCGCTGCCCTTGTCGGCATTCTTATACGTTAAAGCCACATCGGTTTTGCGCACCTTGGCATTTACCTTGGAGGCCGTGGAAACTGCGGTGGAGAGAAAAAGCATAACGAGCACCACGACCAAGATGGCCATGAGCGTTTCCACCAGTGTTTCCGCTTTTTGTGAACGCAGCTTTTTCAACCCGTTACCCCCTTTTGCAGCTTTGCCTTATTCCATTCGAGTGTTCGGGTGACGACCTGCGTGGAGCCCGTATCGCCGGAGGTTCTTTCCTCCGCCAGTTTGCCCTCCATAGTCAACACCATGCGGCAGGGGTGTTCGGAATCCACACCGTTTGTGAATGTTGCAGTGAGGTTATACACCTTGCTGCTTGCGTCACTGCCGGTGCCGACTGATACAAGGATTTCTGCCGATACATCTTCATAACCGTCTACGGAGAACGTGTAGGTCTTTGCGTAAGTGGACGTCGTGTTCATACCTATAAACCGTGCGCCGATGTCATTGATCATATCTCCCACCGCACATGTGGCCTTTATCGTATCATTCGTCGTAGTGGTCGTTCCATCCGCCTGCGTCACCGTGGTCGTAACATCTTTATACCGGCCCGTAAGGCTTTGGAAATCGTCGCGCACGAGCTCGGCGGCAGAGCTGACCGCGAGGTAGGCCTGCTGCTGTTCTTTTTCCGAGCGTTTATTTACGGCGGCGCTGGTGGCGGCGGAGATGATGACCGCGCTCACCATGATGCCGACCAGCATAAGCAGCAGCGCCATCAGCATGGAAGCGCCCCTTTGGCTATTCAGTTTTCTGCGGATCGCCTGCATTTTCGGCACCTGCCTTTTTGTTGATTTACGGTTCAACGGTCTCGCCGCCTGCTGCGGTATCTTCCCAAACGGCGTAAAGAGTAATAAGTTCGGTCTTATTCCCCATCGCCATGGAACCTATGATGTCCTCGATTGAATTCATGTCTGTATACCGCTCTGCATCCGTAGCCGTCAACGCCCAGCCCTTAAAGGCGGATGTTTCCTTTGTAAACGTATTCTTCGGAAGGCTGTCCGTCGTTTGAATCTTATCATAAGCATATGAAACAGCAGGCATCGTACCCGAACCGCCGTTGGCATCAAACTGGATGGTATAGGTGTTCGGAACCGCCTTGATCTCGGTATCTGCGAAAATCTCGGGGAGATTATCAAAGTCAAACGTATAGCCTAAAATAGCTGTTGCCAACTTGTTCTTTTCTGCTTCCGTTAACGTCGGCTTTTCGCCGTAAGATACCTTTTTCTCCAGCACCGAATCGCCGTTTACCGTTACAAACTTCACCTTATACTCATTGGAAACAATAGTGTACGGGGTGGTGAGGTTGTAAGTCACGTCGCCGTTTTTGAGGACGATCTTTAGGGTGATCTCGCCTGCCGCGGCGGATTCCACCTTTACGGCGCGATATCGGAACTTCGTGTCGTTCGTTTTTGTCGTCCACTGATCGTTTACCGTCACTTTGTAGGTGTGATTTTCATCGGTGTAGGTGTGATTTTCATCGGTCGTGATGCCATCTTCACCCACAGTGTAGGTCGTTTCCCCTGCGGTGATCTCGATTTGATCGACCGTAAAGCCTTTCAAATTGGTATACTCATCCGTTGCGTAGAGGAACAGCGCACTTCCCTGCATGGCGGGGCGGTTTTCCGGGTATTCAACGGTCGTACCGGTGTAGGAGGTCGTGGATTTTTTCGGCGTGTGCGGCAAAGAAATCTGGTTATAGACGCTGCCGTTTGTCAGGCCAAGCACATCACTTGGCTTTGTTGTAGCGCTGATATACAGCGTAGCCGTGACCTCTTTTGCGGGCTCCGCGGCAGTTGCCGCGCCGTACGGATATGTGCACGTGATGCTCACCGTGGCTTCGCCCGCGGCAAAGCCGGTAAGCGGCAAGGAGAACGTGCCGTCTGCGTTCAGCTTGATATCGTCCTTACTGCACTCGATGACATCCTGCTGCACGCCGTTGTTATCGACAGCAATCTCCCATCTGAGCGTCTTTTCGGTCTCGGCAAGCAGCTGCTTGTCGTTTGCGTCCTTTACGGTCAGCGTGATCGTATCGGTGTCGCCGGAATAAACCGAAATGTTCGTAGAAGAAGCCTCCAGCTTGAGCGATGCCGTAACTTCGATTGTAAGGCGCGCGATGTAATTGCCGAGCTTCGCCTCTGCGACGACCGTGCCGACATTCTGCCCGATGAATGTGACATCGTAGCATTTATTCGCATCATTATACACAATGCGGCTGACTATTGCTGCGGCCTTATCGTTTGTGAGTTCGTTTCTGTTTTCGTTGTACAGCTTGATTTCCGGCTTTGCGCTCGTATCTACGTCGCTGCTGGCGACAAGCAAATGTGTCTGCAAAAGCGCCTTGCCGTTTTCGTTGTCGTTCAAAGCGCTGTCTTCCGCTTTTGTTTTGATATCCGCAAGCAGGTCGAGCTTCCGGGAATTTTCTTCCCATAAGAGACCGATGCGCGGCCAGCGGCCGTAATGCAAATTGACTGTGCTGCCGAAGATATCGGTCTGTGTCAGAACCGTCGGGAACGGATAGTTAAGCCCCTGCAGCGCCGTATCATTGCCCGGGAAGCTATACTTGCCGTCGATGTTCTGCCCCTGCTCGGTGATGGTAACGGTGGAGAAATAAATTCCCGTTGTGCCGCTGTTCTTATTCAGGTAACTAAGCAACGTACCGTTTTGCATTTGTTCATAAGAAATGTACGGGCTGGCAGATTGACCTGTAACTTCTATACGGCGATCGTACCAATAAACCCATCTCCCATGGGTGCTATCCCAGAATTTTTCCCCTATTTGTCTGACATTGTGGTTTACATTGAAGTTCTTCCAATCCGACCAATCGCTCTCATTTTTGTAGGATTTATAATCGTCAGTATTCACTGTACTGCTTTCTAACACGTAGCAATTTTGAATAACGACATGATCTTTACCATCGGAAACCATCGCGAAAGCTTCCTGCATTTCACCGTTGGAGGCAACAGACTGCGAGCTTTTAACAATCTTACTCCCGGAAGCAGGCATCTGCATGTAACTATAACAGTTACTTACCGTAAGCACTTTGTCAACATTGCCGACAATCGTCTTTAAACCACCGCTGTTACGCATAACGATGCCGCCCACAAGGCCACCCATCCAAATGCTTGCGCCACTACCATAACCTCGGTGACTACCGGGAGATATACTGGTCATGGAACCACCGGCATAGCAGTAACTTACTGTACCGCGGGAAACACCGGCAATACCGCCGACACGCAGATTTTGATAAGGGCCATTATAGCCGATATTGATAATAATATCTGTTACAGCGGAGCAATTTGTAATATCCATGTTTGTCATGCCGACAAGACCGCCGACACTGCCGCCGCCCCAACCCGGGTCTTTTGCATGGTTATCCTGAATGGTATAGCCGGAAACCGTGCAGTTTGTAAATACACTTGCAGGATTGTCTCTGCCGGCCGCAAGGCCGACAAGACCGCCAACGCAGTAGCAGCTCTCACCATCCTGTTTAGCTTCGATTACATTGCCTTCATCCGAGTATACGACCACATTTTTAACCGTTGCGCCGACCGTAATGCCAAAAATACCAACACATTCCGCATTGCTGTGAATTTCAACATTTTTGATCGTATATGCCTGTCCGTCATAATGAGAAGCAAAATATGACATTGTCGGATCAGCGGTTGCTGTATTGCCTGCATCATCATACATGCTTCCGATAGGCGTGAAGTTATTGGTCTTACCAAGTGTACGGTATTCTGAGGAAGCATTCAAATCGTGTGTTTGATTCCAATACCACTCTTCGCCGCTTTCCGATACCGTGTGAGTATCGCCGTAAACCTGATACGTGTATTTATCCTTAAACGTATTCCAATCCCCTTGGTTCTGAGACACAATGGAGGTGTTTGTATTGCTCTTTCCGGAGTTCCAGTTGATAAACTGCAGCTGCGAGACGGAGCGAATCTCGTAAGCGTTGCCGTTGGCGCCGGGTTTGGCGTCACCTGTTTCTGTCGTTTTGCTCTGTACTTCGGAGCTATCGAGGCTCATAGAGTTTGCAAAGAACGGGTTGACGGTGTAGGCGTATACGGTAGCATCCGTTCCGTTGCCGTAATCCAGCCACCATGTGCCGTTTTCGTTGTTACCGATCAAATACATTTTGTTTTCGCCGGTTTCATATGCGACAAACGTATAGCCGGGCATCTGCTTACCGAGCGCTTCGCCGGCTTCTGTATTTTTTGCAACGCTCATGAAGTTTCCATTGAAGTATGCAGCACTTAATGAAGTCTCCAAATTATTGCTGTTCGCATAGAAATAGCCGTAGCCGTAATGCGTTACAACGCCGCCGTCGTCGTGCTCTTCACAGAGAGAATCGCCCTTTAAGATGTCGTTGTTTGCGCTGGAAATTTCATTGCCCTGGCTTGTGCCCACGTAGCTGAAGTGGTAGCCGCTGTTGCTACCGCTGTCTTCATATTCCCAGTAGAACACACCGAGCGTACCGATGTCCTTCTGCACGGGCCAATCGCCGTAATGCACGGTCTGCCCTGCTGCATTGCGCACAACTGCCGGGTAGATATAATCGCCGGTCGTTTCTTTGGCATTATAGGTGCAATCTGCCGTTTCGAAATTGCTGATTTTTTTGTTTTGCAGCTCGCTGCCCGTAAGGGGCTCACCCGCCGCGTTATCTTTAAATTCGTTCTTGGAGGTGTTGTAAGCATAAAGCGTGCCTCTGTACGAATACGTGCCGCCGTCCAGATAATAGCACTGGTATGCCGAACCGCCGGTATGCGCAAAGCCGTAGGACTCCGCATCGCCGGAAGCTGTCAGCGCCGTAGCGCTGTAGCTGCGACGAATCATGCCGCTGGCGTTGTTCGCCGCAAAGCCCGCGACCCACACGGTGCTGTTTCGCGCGCCGCGCACCTGAATGCTGCCAAGCGCGTAGGAATCCGAAATAGAGGCGTGGTTCACGCCCGCAAAGCCGCCCGCATAGGTGTTAGAGTTCGTATTTGCAAAGCGAATGGACGGGCAGTCCGAAGCGCTGTTGCGGATGGTGCCGTAGTTGCTGCCGACAAAGCCGCCGAGCGAAGCCGTGCTGGCGCTGTAACCGTAATACTCCATGGTATAGCCGGAAACCGAGCAGTTTGAAACCGTGCCGCGGTTATAACCGACGAGCACGCCCATGCTGACGCGCGACGCACTGCCGGAAGCCGAATTACCGCCCTGCGCATTGACATAGGCCACCGTGTTACTGCCGTTACCGACAAGGAACACATTGCGCACCGCGGCAGCGGACGACGTATAACCGAACATGCCGATGTAAAGGGAATTTGCTTTAAAGGAAATTCCCTCTATCGTATTGCAGCCGCCGTTATACACAGCCGCAAACGGCTTATCCCCTGTGCCGATCGGCGCCTGTGTGCTAATCTTTGCCGGCACAACGTCATATTTTGTCCACTCATACCTGCTGTAATCGATGTTGAGTTCCTGACGGAACACACTGTCCTTTACGGCATCCGCATACTGCGGGTAGTAAAGGCTCAACGCATACAGCTGGCGGGCGGAGCGGATGCAGACCGTTTCCGGCGCCTGCGGCTTATTTTCGTTGACCGTCACCGTTTTTGCGAAATGCGGATTGTAGTAATACTCCGTATTCGTGCTGTTTGCGGTGTCTTCTATCGTGATCTTCTGGTAGAACGTATCCGGCTCTGCGGTGTCGATATACTCGGTGTTGACGACCTTTTTTGAGAGCGGATAGAGATAATACTTCGTATTTGTCGTGTCGTCGGTCGTTTCAATTGCGCTATCAAACAATACCTGTATCGTTTTGTCGTTTGCATACGTCACGGTAACGTTATCGGTCGCATCTTTCTTTTCGATATACGCCAGCGCATAGCCGTCGCCGACGACAAACTTACTCGTTTTGAGCGTGGAAAGGTTCGCGCCGTAGAAGCCGTAGGTTTCGTCTTCGTAGCGCTCGTAATAAACCAGTGCGCCGGATTCAAACTCCGCCTGCCAGTCACCGTAGTGGTTCAGCTTTTCAAGGCGCGGATACGTGTAATACGTAAGGCCCTGATCCATCAAGTTATACGGAAACGTAGCCGCGCCGGAGGACGACGTGAACGCCTTGGAGATTCCTTTTGCAAAGCCCGATTCACTGAGTTCTTTATAGGTTTTCGGCTTGGTTTGATTGTCGTTTTCCCACTTGCTTGCGCCGCCTCCGGAAAGGCCGCCGTCTGTCAGATAATATACGTTTGAGGCACTGCCCATTGTATTCACCGTGGAATGGACCTTTGCGTTTTCTTCAACATTGTAAACACACGCAGAATAACCGCCTATGGCGATTACATTGGAGCCGCCTACTAAGCCGAAAGCATCGACGGTCGCCGTTTGGTAACCCGCTGCATAGAAATCCTTTAAGGTGATAGAGGTTCCCGTTGCGGCTACTTCAGACCCGCCCTCTGCCTTTGCGATAAGGCCGCCCGTTCTGTCTGCCGTCAAATAGCAATCCGCATAGGAATCGGTTATCGTTGCCGCATTATACACGGCACCGATGAGGCCGCCTGCTGCGCCGCCGTCTGCACGAATGACCGTAGACGCGGAGCTGTCCGTAACGGATACGCTGCCCGTTTCCGTCACCATGCCGATAAGTCCGCCGACGATTTTACCCTCGAGCCACGGCTGCACTTTTTCCGGGGAATCGACCGTTTCGATATCTGCGAGGTCGCCTTTTTTGGAGCTGAGGTATACACGGGTATTTGTGATTTTCACGGCATCGGAAACAGAACCGATGAGCGCACCGACGTTCTGGCCTCCATTATCAATCCTCATACCGGTAAGCGTCACGTTTTTGATCTCACCGTTAAATGTACTGAACAGACCTGCATCTCCGTTTTGCGCAGCTTTTGTGATGTGCAGGTTTGAAATGGAAGAATACAGCTTTACGTTATCGACCTCGGAATAGCCGTCATAGCTTTTGAGATACTTATTTGTGATGGGCGTAAAGGTGTCGTCGCGGTAAAAGGAATACCAGTCTTCGTTGTCGGCAGTATCATCCGCAAAGGAAAGGTCGCTGACCTGCACGGCGCGGGTAATCGTATCGGAAACATGGGAGGCCTCGTCCAAATTCTGCAAATGGCGGCCGTAGGCGATGAGCGCTGTGCCGGCCGGGGTGCCCTCGGCGTAGCGGAACAGGCTGTTCGTTTTGCGGGTGTAGCTTTTGCCGTCCACATTGGCGTTTTGGCTTTCTACAGAAAGCGTGACGGTGATGTCTGTGCCGCACGCAAGCTTATGGTCGGTCTGATTATAGAAGCGCGTCTTTTCGCTTTCTAAGCTATCCATAACCCACGTGTAGTACCAAGTTTTGCTGTTCAGCTGGCGAAGTTCGCTGTATTTTACGACCTTTACATATTCGTTCCGGCCGTCCGAAACCTTGATATTGAACGTCAGCTCATCGGCATAGGGGTTGTTGCAGTAGAACGTTGCCGTCAGCTTCTCGCGGTTATCGATGGAGATGTCCGGCTTTAGAGTGTCGGTTGTGCCGGAGATCACACGCGCACCGCCGTAGTAGCCGATCTTCGCACCGTTGTGCAGGCGGGTCTGGCGCACACGCATACGGTTTAAGTATGTGGGCAGCGTGGTGGAGACATCGCCGCTTGTGATTTCCTCTTCGCTGTAAAACGCGCCGTACACACTGCCGCTTTCGGGGTCGTACTCGATAACCCAGTGGTTGTTCCAAAGCTCGGCATCTACGGAAGATTCCGGCAGAACGGAAGCTGCCGCCTTGCCGACTTCCACGCGGTCTGCGGAAACGACGTAGCAGAGCGTGTCCTTTGTGATGGCGTCTTCCGCATCTTCTTCGGGAGCATCCAGCGGAATGAGACCAACCTTTGCAACGCCGTTAACCTTGTTTTCATCGTACTGATAAAGGCTTTCGTAGCCGCCGGCGCGCAGCTCGGACATGCGGTTCTGCGCGGCAACGTAAAGGATCTCCGCTTTACTGTCGAGTTCCTTTTGGCGCAGATTCTTTTGAATCGTCACAAGCGAGAGAACCGCCACGGCAAACAGCACGATGACAATGGCCACAACGATCAAAAGCTCGGACATGGTAAAGCCGGCTTTCCCCTTTCTTCTATTTTTCAAATTCTTCATATCCCGTGAAAAATTCATGCGTTTTGCTCCTGAGAAAAATATGGAAACCGTAAAACAGTATAAGTCTTTTTAAACACAGAAAACCGGCAAGCAAAAAACAGCTTCCGGCCTGTGTTGCACCAGCTATTTTTGAAGTTCAAAATACGTAATATACAGGTTTACCTGCACATTGCCGGAGCTGCCGGAATTTTCAAACTGCACGCTGATGTCCGATATTTGGTTTGTAAAATCGCTGTTATGCAGCGCATCAATGATGGCGCGCGTTTCGGCGTAGGTGTTCGTTGTAAAGGCCATGTTGATGGGGCGGCACATGATGTAGCCATCGTTCAGTGCCGAGACCTGACCGAAATCCAGCGAATAATCGACGGAAGCCGAAAGAATGCTGTTCAACTCAACGAGCAGCTTGCCGGAATTGTCATAATTCGGGATGGGCGTGGGGTCGCCCTCGGCATAGATTTCCTCGAGCTCCTTCTGCATCTGGCTCATGCGCGTCAAAAGCGCGGTGTTCTGCAAAATCTCGTCCTGCTCCGCGGCCGTTTCGGACTGATACTCGTCGATGGAATTGTTGATGGGCTCCAAGATGAGCTTAAAATATGCGATGACGATGAGCAGCACGGTGAGGACGAGCAGCATCACTTTTTCGCGCGTTGTAAAGGCTCTTTTCATGCTGTGGCCTCCCCTTCCGCCGTGTCAGCCGGCTGTAATGTGATCGTCACGGAGAAATCGAGGTCTTCGCCTGCCGTTTTTTCGGTGGAGGCGATTGTAAGGTCAGCAGCCTTTACAATGGGCTGCTGCTGTAAAATCTCAAACATGGCGGAAATCTCCTGCAGATTCATGCCGGACATGGAAATAATCATCACGTCGTCCGAAATGGTGACGGCCTTTATAGTGCCGTAGGGCTGCAGATAGTTCTCCATGAGGTCGAGCACTTCCTGTCTGTCCACAGAAACGAACGCGCCGGAATCCTCCTGCTGCATCCATTTTCTGGAATAGGTGCGGTACTCCTCTTCGACCTCGGGGTATTTCTCCACGGCGCTCTGCATTTCGGTATACTGGGCATGCACGGTGTTGTAAGCACTTTCTGCGGCACTTTGGCGCGCAAGCTGGTCAAGTACGCCGAATTTCACGACGAGCACCACAAGCACGATAATGACCGCCGTACCGATGGAAAGTGTCATGACGCTTTGGGAGTGCGACTCGCGCTTTGCGAGGTTGACGGTTCTTTTGGTGGGGTATTTTACAGGCTTTTTGGCGCCGTTCCCCATGCCGAGTTCAAGCTTCATTCCAACGCCTCCTTACTTTTGCAGCGCGCAGCCGATCGCTTTGATGTAAAGCCACGCCGCTTCCAATGCGTCGTGCTGAGGAAGCAGCTCCTCGGCGTTATGTACGTCCAGATCCGTCACACGGCAGATGGCCGCGCGAATCTGATCTACCGCCACACCGCCGCCGCAAAGATAAATTCTCCGGAGCGAGCGCTCGCGGTTATTGTAATTATAGAAGTTGACGGCCTTCATGATTTCGATCGCCATGCGATTGAAAAGCTCGGCGCTCACGTCTTCGGAAAGCACGTCGTTGTAATCGGACAAAATGTGTGCGTGTGCCATGTGAATATCCACGCCGCGCACATCGGAAATCGTCTGCTCAAGGTCGCGCAGGCCGAGGTCGCCGGAGCGCTTCGTGGTGAAATTGCCGTCCTGCAGAATGTGCATACGGATGCCGTTGTGGCCGAGGTCTACAAAGCAGTAATCGCTGCCCACGGGCGCATTTGTGCGCTGCATGTAATCCTCCGTCAGCGCAGCGTAGGCGCATTCCTCCGGCATGGCGACCTTCAAATTGAAGCCCGCACGGCGCAGCATGGCGCGGTATTCTTCCACGGTACTTTTTAAGGTGGCGCAAACGAAAAGCTGCAATTCTTTCACATTGCCCTCTTCGTCTTTCACCGTATCCTGCACGGCGTAGTCGAAATAATACTTATTCTTTTCCTGCGTCAGGTAATCTTTAAATTCAAACGGCAGGTTATACAACAGTTGGCCGTCCGTCATGGCGGGCACGGTCACGTTGCGGGTGAACACCAGCGTGCCGGGCAGAATGACCGCTGCCGCACCGCGGGAGATGCCGTTTTCTTTCGCCATTTCCTTGATAAAATCCGCCATGGCGTCCATGGAGACGATTTCGCCGCCGGAGACCATATTATCCGGCAATTCTTTCGCCATAACCTTTTTCAGTTTGCCGCCTGTAAAGCATACGGCTTTTACCATGCACTCACCAATGTCGAATGCCGTGATTTGTCCGGGCATGGTACAGACACCTCGCTTTCTTGTTTATCCCTATCCGTCAAGCTGTAAAGCTTTTGTTCTTTATGTTAAAATAAGCTCAAATACACGCCGATGATCTCGCTGCCGCAAAGGAGCGTGAGAATCGCTGCCGCCGAGATGGACGGCCCCCACGGAAAAAGCTTTCCGTCTTCTTCCTCTGCCCCGTCTCCTGTGGTACGTTTTTCCGGGAAGACAAACGCGAAGGCGATGCCGAGCACGCACGCGATGAGCAGGCACAGAATGTTCCGCTGCCAGCCGAGAAACAGGCCGGTGAGGAACAGCAGTTTAATATCGCCGCCGCCCATGGCTTCCTTTTGGCGCACTTTTTCGTATAAGAGCACAATGAGCAGTAAACCGCCGCCAACGGCGAAGCCGCCGAGCAGCGCATCCATGAGGTTTTCGAGCATGTTCCCCTGCAAAAACAGGAAAACAACACGCACGACGATCCCCGTCACGATGAAACGGTCCGGGATCATATACCCCTCCAAATCCGTGAATGCAGCGGCGAGCAGCAGGCACGCCAGCAAAATGTATTCAAGGGCTTGGAGCGAAATATCATATTTTAGCACGAGCAGCAAAAACGTAAGCGCCGTTAACACTTCCGCAAAGACATGTCCCGCAGAGAGCTTTGCGCCGCAGTATTTGCAGCGGCCTTTGTGCATGATGTAGCTTAAAACGGGAATTAAATCTCCCGCGCCGAGCACGTGGCCGCAGACGTCGCAATGCGAGCGCCCGTGTAAAACAGATTCGCCGTGGACGATACGCCACGCCATGCAGTTGAGAAAGCTTCCCATGCACGCGCCGAGAATCCCCGTAAGCACACAAATATAAACCGTGAGAGCGGGTGAAACCCAAAGCATACTACGTCCCCTTTTTATGAAAACCTAAAGTAAAAATCAAAAGAACAGATCATAGGGGAGCCGCAACCCCCGACCCCTCAATAGATCCGGTTCATTTAAAATGAGTTGTTTTTGTGGTTAGACTAGATTGATTATCTTACGCGGTCTTGTTGATTACAACCTTACCGTTCTCATAGTTGTACGTTACAGTTGAATTCTTGCTCCACTTTGTAACTGTCTGACCGGCAATTTCAACATCGCTGCTCGGAGCACCCTGGCACTTGTAAAGATTGTCAGCTGTATTATCCGTAGATACGCTACCATCCTTCTGGAGGTAATATGTTGCGGTGCTACCACTAACATCTTCAACATCAAAATTACCCAGCAAAACTTCGGTCATAACTTCTGCATAACCGGAACGGATATTCGCTTCGTCGGTTGCAACTCTTGCCTTATTCAGAGAAGAAGCAAAGGTCGGGATAGCAATAGCGATGAGGATTGCGATGATTGCAACAACAATCAGCATTTCCATGAGCGTAAAGCCCTTCTTATTCTTCATCTTACGCATTTTGTTCATCATAGGAACCATTCTCCAATTCATTGAAATTTTGCTCGCCCCAAAAACGTACTTTTCGGGGTTCACCATCGAAATTTATGTATTCCGCCGGTTCGGGTTGGATCGCCGACGGGGTACAGCGAAATAAATCAAACGATGCTGCCATACATGGTAAACATCGGCAGGTAAACGGCCAGCAGCAAAATGACGGTGACGACCGCCAAAACAATGGTGATGGCCGGCTCTAACATAGAAAGCAACCGCTGCGTGAACACCGAGACCTCGTTATCGAAGTAATCACCGATGACGGTGAGCGTTTCTTCCATATTGCCGGAGCGTTCGCCCACGCCCACCATTTCGGTGAGCAGCTTTGGAAAATACGGAATCTCGTTCATGCAGTCCACCAGGCTGCGGCCCTGCTCCACGCCCTGCCGCACTTTGCGGATAGACACCGCGAACATGTAGTTATCTGCCACATTTGCCGTGACCTCCAGCGCTTTCGTAATCGGCAAGCCCGCCGTGAGCATGGTGCTCATGGTGCTTGCAAACTGGGAAGCGGCGTTCAGACTGTGCATTTTTTTGAACGGTGAGCGCTTTAGCTTGTTTTCCGCAAGGAACGCACGCCCCTTTTCGTTCTTTTTCAGCAGAAGCCTGCCGATGAAGAACGCGAGCACAATCAAAATAAGCGACCACCAGTAGTTCGTGAGAAAATCCGACGTTGCGATGAGCCCCTTTGTGATGCCCGGCAGCTCGGTACCGAGCTCCAGAAACACGCTTGTAAACGCCGGCACGGCTACCACCATAATGATGATGAACACGATGACGGCGACGCAAATGACAATTGCCGGATACGTGAGCGTGCTGATGATCTTCGCTTTCATTTTAGCGGTTTTATCGTAATATTTATGTAGTTTTTCAAAGCATTCTTCCAGTGTGCCGGACTGTTCGCCCGCGCGTACGGTCTCAATAAACGTGGTCGGAAAGCCCGTAGCGTTGTTTTCAAAGCTTTGCGCAAGGCTGTAACCGCCGGAGACGTCCTCCGCGACCTTTTTCAGCATTTTTTGCAGTTCTTTGGTGCGCGCCTGTGCCGCAACCATCTCCACGCAGCGCACAATGGGCAGACCGGAGGTCAAAATGATGGCGAACTGCGAGCAAATGATGGCAAGCTCCTTGTCTTTGATTTTCTTCGTGCCGATCTGTTTGTTCCAGCTCTGCGTCTCTTTGACTTCTTCTATTTTGGTGATGACGGAGCAGGTCTCACGCAGCTGCGCGACCGCTTCAAACTCGTTATACGCTTTGATGACGCCGGAAAGCTTTGCGCCGTCCGGGGAAAGCCCTTTGTATTTATAGGTCGTCAAACCCGCTCCCTCGCTTTCTTCCTAAATTCAGCCGCGTCTTCCCTTGGAAAACGCTTCTCGGTCTCTGGCGTAGCCGAGCGCCGTTTCATACGTTACGGTGCCCTCGCGCACCATTTTCAGCAGGGCATTATCCATCGTAATGCTGCCGTCCTGCGCGTTCATGGTAATGAAGCTGTCAATCTGCGGGGTCTTGCCCTCGCGGATTAAATTTTTGATGGCGCTGTTCACCATCATGACTTCGCACGCCGCCGCCCGGCCGCCCGCGCGCTTCGGCAACAGCTGCTGCGAAAGCACCGCACGCAACGTAGTGGAAAGCTGCAATCGAATCTGACGCTGCTGCCCCTCCGGGAATACGTTCACCATGCGGTCAACGGAATCTGCTGCGGAGTTTGTGTGCAGGGTGGCGAAGACCAAGTGGCCCGTTTCCGCCGCCGTCAATGCGGTCTCAATGGTATTGAGGTCGCGCATCTCGCCGATGAGGATAACGTCCGGGTCCTCACGCAGGATAGACCGCAGGCCGTCTGCGTAGCTTCTGGTGTCTTTGCCGATCTCGCGCTGGTTGATGATGCACTGATCCGGCTCGTAGATGTACTCGATCGGGTCTTCCAGCGTGATGATGTGGCTGCGCCGCGTATGGTTGATGCGATTTAAAATCGCCGCCAACGTCGTGGATTTGCCGGAACCCGTTTCACCCGTGACTAAAATGATGCCGCTGCGGTACTCCGGGAATTCGGAAACAACCGGCGGCAAATTCAGCGCCTCGATCTCCGGGATGGTATCCGCCAAAATACGGATCGCCGCCGAAACCGCCCCCTGCTGGCGGAACAGGTTAATTCTGGTTCGCGCTCCGCACGGAAACGTCCGCGCCAAATCAAGCTCGCCGATGCATTCGATCTCGTGGAAAAGGTCGCCCGCAAGGCATTTTGCGTAGTATTCGCAGTCTTCCCACGTGAGGACTTTCTCCGTGAGGTTCTGCACCTTGCCGTCTATGCGGCATTTCACCGGCAGGCCGGTGACAATATGAATATCGGAAGCGCCTTTTTGCTGCGCCTGCGCGATGATTTCGCTGATTTCAAGCATATTAAAACCATCGCCGAAACGCGGCGACTGCGTCCTTTCCGAAAGTTATGAGCAAGTTTTCAACAGATTTTCAACAGAATGTCAATCCGCTGTGGAATTGATGGCGCGCGCGGCTTCCGCTGCGCTGATCTCGCCGCGTAAAACAAGGTTACGGCAATTTTCGCGCATCGTGACAAAGTTCGTCTCCACTGCTGCCCTTAAAAGCGCATCGTACTTTGCGCCTTCTGTAACCATGCGGCGAATGCGCCCGTTGAGCATGAAGATTTCAAAGACGGCACGGCGACCCTTGTAGCCGGTGTGGTAGCACTCCTGACAGCCCTCGCCGCGGTAGAACTGCACGTTGGCGTCCTCCGGCAGGCCGAGCATGGCAAGCTCCTCCGCCTCCGGCCTATACGCCTTCTTGCAGTGCGGACAGACCTTGCGCACAAGGCGCTGGGAAATGACGCCGCGCAGCGCGCTGGAAATGAGGTACGGCTCCACGCCGATATCGACCAGGCGGTCGATGGCGGAAACAGCGTCGTTCGTATGCAAAGTAGAAAGCACCAAATGACCCGTAATAGCAGCACGAATGGCAATGGCGCCCGTCTCTCCGTCGCGAATCTCACCGACGGAAATGACATCCGGGTCCTGACGCAAGATGGCGCGCAGTCCTGCCGCAAACGTCATGCCGGTCTTTTCGTTGATCTGGCACTGGTTAACGCCCGGAATATTGTATTCCACCGGGTCCTCCAGCGTCATGAGGTTCGTTTCCTCATTTGCAAGCTCCTGCAGCATGGCGCACATCGTCGTGGATTTACCGGAACCGGTCGGGCCCACAATCAAAATCACGCCGCTACTGTTTTTGAGCAGCGCATCATACTTTTGCAGGTCTGTGCCCTCAAGGCCGATGGACTGCTTCGTGATCGTATGCCCGGATTTATCGAGCAAACGCAAAACAATCTTTTCGCCGTAGATCGTCGGCATGGACGAGATACGCAGGTCGATCTCGTGGTGACGCACCTGCACCATGGCACGGCCGTCCTGCGGGATCTTACGCTCGGAAATATTCATGCCACCCATGATTTTCAGGCGGGAAATAACGTTGCTCTGCAAATTCGCGGGCACGGTCAAAATCTTTCTCAAAATGCCGTCGATACGCATGCGCACCACCATTTCGCCCTCCTGCGGCTCAAGGTGGATGTCGCTCGCGCGCTCCAAAAAGGCGCGCTCAATGACGGAATTTACAAAGCGGATCGTCGGCGCGGCAGACGCGTTGCCGGCATCCGTCTGGTTCATCTGCACCGGCACGATATCCGGTGTGGATGTGCCGACTTCTCGCTTCATTTCTTCAATGGCGCGGGCCGTGCCTTCGCTGCCGTACAATGTGCCGATGGCCTGCTCGGTCGCGCGGCGCGTGGAGATCATCGGCACAACGCGCTTATGCGAAGCGGCCTTAATCTCTTCCTGCGCAACGAAGTTCAACGGATCGCTCATGGCAACAAAGAGCTCGTCTTTTACAAGCTTTACCGGCACCACGTTGTATTTTTTCGCGATAGCACGCGGCACAAATTTGGCGAGCTCCAACGGAATGGAGATCGCCGTTAAATCGATGAAATCGACGCCGAGCTGCATTTGCAGTGCTTCAATGAGCTGCCGTTCCGTGATGATATTACTTTCAATCAGAACGTCGCCGAGACGTTCTTTCTTCTGCTTTTGAATGGTCAGCGCTTCTTCAAGCTGCTCCTGCGTAATGGCACCTGCCGCAATCAGCAGATCGCCAAGTCGCATATAAGCCATGGAACGTCCTCCCTTTCTAAACCGAGCTTCGTATTTCGTATATTTATGCTGCTTTTCGCATAACCGAGCAGTTTTATAGGCTTAAAATGCGAAAGCCACGTCCAAAATTCTCATTTTCTGCATAATTCGCGCTATTATTTTAATCATATCAACACTATGATTTCAACCTTCATGCGGAGAAAATTCCCACAGGAATTCATCTTATTTTCAGAATCAATTTATGAAATTTTTGCACATTGGTGTTTTGGTAGAAACAGGCACACTGCAGCCCATAAAAAAACGGCGGCGCAACCGCTTTTAAAGGCACGCCGCCGTTTTATGGCTTTTATCGGCTATTCTTCTTGCAATATTTGCGCACCGCTTTTGTGATCTTTTCAAGGTCGAGCGGCTTTGTGAGGTGCTCGTTCATACCGGCTTTGCGGCTGCGGGCGGCGTCGTCGGAGAACGCGTTTGCCGTCATGGCGAAGATCGGCACGGTCTCCGAATCCGGGCGGTCGAGCGCGCGGATCTTCTCTGCCGCCTCCAAACCGTTCATCACGGGCATCATGATGTCCATTAAGATGAGATCATACGTACCCGGGGCCGAGGCTTTGAATTTCTCCAGGCCCTCTGCGCCGTTCCATGCTTTTGTGACCTCGGCGCCGCTGTCCTCAAGCAGGAACGCCGCAATCTCCATGTTCACTTCGTTATCCTCCACAAGCAGCACATGCAGCCCGCGGAATACGGTGGTGTCGATCTCTTCCTCCGGCTTTTCGGCATCAGACGCCGCGGGGTCGAGCTTCAGCGGAATCTCCGTGATGAATGTGGTGCCCACGCCCTTTTCGCTGACCACGGTGACGGTGCCGCCCATGGCATCCACGAGTTTTTTCACGATGGAAAGGCCGAGCCCCGTACCCTGATACGTCGTGCGTGCACCGGAATTTTCCTGCGAGAACGGCTCAAACATATGCTTTTGGTATTCTTCGCTCATGCCGCAGCCGTTATCTTCACAGATAAAGCGGTAGCGAACGGTGTTCTCTGTTTGTGAAACGATGCTGCACGTAGCACGTACATAGCCGCCGGCTCTGCCATACTTGATGGCGTTGCCGCCGATGTTTTGCAAGATCTGTCTTAAATGCAGCGGGCTACCGATGACATGCTTTTCGCGCTTATCTTCCATTGTGATGGTATACGTAATACCGCGCGCCTGCGCTTGCGTGGAGAGCAGCGTGCCCACATCGTGCAGCAGCTCGTTCAAATTGAACGGCACTTCCTCAAGCTGCATTTCGCCGGATTCCAGCTTGCTCATATCGAGCACATCGTTTACAAGCTCTAAAAGAAAATCCGAAGACCGCATAATCTTTGCGCGGCATTCCGCCTGCTTTTTCGCGTCATTCGGGAAACGGTCGGCAATCTGTACCATGCCGCGGATGCCGTTGATCGGCGTGCGGATGTCATGGCTCATGCGGCGCAGAAAATCCGTTTTGGCGGCGTTTGCAAGGGTAGCTTCCTCTGCTGCGCGGCGCAGGTTTTCCTGATATTCCATATCGCGCTCCTTTTGCTTCGAAACATCGCGGAACAAAAGCATGAGTGCGCTCGGCTTTTCCCGGTGCGTAAAGCGGCGCTGCGGCACAAGAAGCAGCTGGTACCACTTGCCCTCCACATTTTCCATTGTGAAGCCGTCAAAAGCCTTGCCCTCTAAGCGCTGCTGAGCGGTATCGAGGTCCGTAAACGCACGGAATTCCTCCCGGTACGCCTCGGCTACGCACTCGGTGTTAAACTTTTCCAGCATGGCTTTTGCGCTTAAAACACCGTTTGTGACTGCTTTCATGCGCTCACTCTGCACAATGGGCTCCCATGTATCGTCCTGCGGGTGAATGAGCAGGTTTGACAGGTAGATGCTCGAAATGGCGCTGACAAGGTGATATTCCTTTTCCATACGCAGCAGACGGCGCTTTTTACTGTACTGCCGCCAAATAAGGTACCCCATGCCGCAAAACAGGTAGATTGCCGTAAACAGCAGCATCCAACCGCGGCGACTTGCGTAGACTACGCGACTCGGGAAAAAGGCATACAAATAATAATCTCTGTACTGGGTGAACATACCGTACCATGTGTCGCTGTCGTTTTTTAATTGCAGCAATGTGTCCGGTGTAAGTTGCTCCCCTCCAACGAGCACGTCAGCAATAGGATAATACTGCACAAGTATGTTCTCCAGCTGCTCGCAATTCGTGCTGATAACGCGCATGCCGTCCGTGATGACGACGGTCACATCCTGCCGGAACATTTCAGCATCCAGCATATTGGAGAGAGAAAGCTCATTTTTATCGTTTTGAAAGCGCGTGATATCCGTATAGCAAATAACGAGGCCCGGTTTATCCTGCCGTGCGGAAATGGCGTAGTTATACGTATTGTCGTTTAAACAGATCTGGTCGGCATAGGTTTTCTGCGGATAGTTCAAAATATCCGTCGCATTTTTGTCCCCTATTATCTGGCTGAGCAGCAGACTTTCATCCTTGCCCGCTTTGTCGTAATGAGCCAGCACGGAGAAATTTTCATCCAAAACAAAAATGCCGGTCAAATACTGAAATTTCGCATAGTGCTGTAAGCGATTTTCGTTTAAAAGCGCATCTTCCTCTTCGTAACGGTACGCCGTCAGTGTTTTGACTTTGGTCAAAATATCCTGCAGCGCTTCGGTGGTATTGGCCAAGCGGTAGTTGTCGTACTTGCGGCAGCTTGTCTGCATAAAAGCGAGTACGTCCTCAACATCCGCTTTCGCCCTGTTCTGTTCATACTGTGTTACGCCTGCAAATACCGGCAGCAGCACAACAAAGCCGAGAAGAAACGTGACCATCCACCGCATGACCGTTTCCATGCTCGGCTTATGGAGATTCGGTTTTGTTTTTCCCTTGAACTTCGGCATCATTCGGTACCTCCGTTCACGCTTTTTTCGGCATCCAACCCATATTTTTTCACAATAGCGGCCATTGTGCCGTCTTCGCGCATTTCAAGCAGCGTCTGCGTCAGCTTTTCCGCCAGTGCTTCATCGCCGTCCGGTTTAAATGCCACGCCCACGGCGTCGCTGTACATGTTCATGTTGAGGTAGCGGTAGCCGTCCGGGTATTCGTCCGTATATAATCTCAGCGAGCTTTCATGCCCGATGGCCGCATCCGCATAGCCCTTGCGCAGCGAAGTAAACACCTCGCCCATCGTGCTGAATGTGGAAAGGTCCGTAATCTCCGGCAAATTCGGGTTCAGCCCTTTTAAAATGATCTCCTCGCTTATAGAGCCGGCCTGCACCGCCACGCACTTTTCGGCAAGGTCTTCCAGTGTTTCAATCTCGCTGTCCGCCGGCACCACGACCACGCGCTGCGTGTACATATACGGCCCTGCCCAAATAAACTTATCTTCGTTGCCTTCCATCGTCAGGCAGCACCAAAGGCAATCCACATAGTCTTCATTCAAAAGCTCAAAGCCCTTGTCGATATCGAGCTCCACGAAGATCGGCTCATACCCGATACGCGCACAGGCTTCCTCGGCAATCTCCACGTCGATGCCGGTATAGTTGCCGCCGATATTGCGGTAAAAATACGGCGCATACGTTGTGCCGCCGATACGTATTTTCGGTTTTTCCGTCTCCGGTTGCTGTGCCGTATCGCTGCATGCGCAAAGCAGCGCAATAAGCGTGGCAAAAAGCAAAAGGATCCAAGCCTTTTTTCGCATATTTTTTCCTCTGTTTTCTATGTGATGTGATTTGAATGCGGCACTCCAAAACCGCTGTTTTCCGGGGCTGAGCCACCGTTGCTTTTCTCAAAATACGCTCTGCTTTATAGATTTAGTATAGCGTACTTTCCGCTGATTTTCAATTATTTTTTATGTTCTGTGCATAAATAACTTGCTTTTCTGCATTTTCGACGCGACGTGTGCGTAAAGCCAATTCTAATGTGTGAAAAGCCGGAAAAATCTGTGCATTTTGTCTTGTTTTCTGCACCTTATTATGCTAAAATCAAGTCAAAAGCGCCAGTCTTTACGAAACCCCAAACCGCTATAGAAAAGGAGTTGCAACTATGAGGTATCTCGCTAAACGTGTGGAGCGCATTTGTGATGAGCTTTACCGTCTGCGCATCGTGCATGGAATGGACGGAACGCGGCCCCGTGCGTGCAACTCTCAAGATGGAGCGCAAGGTCAGCCGTTCGGTCATCTGCCAGAAAATTCACTTCTACGCCGCGTGCCCGCGCATCGAGTTTGAGACGACGGTCGACTGGAAAGAGCACCAGCACCTCCTGAAAGTCCACTTCCCGATGGACGTACACACGGACGAAGCAACATTTGAGATTCAGTTCGGCAACGTGACGCGCAAAACACATCAGAACACGAGCTGGGATCAGGCACGCTTTGAGAGCTGCGGCCAAAAGTGGATCGATGTTTCCGAGGGTCACTACGGCATCAGCCTGTTAAACGACTGCAAATACGGTCACTCCGTGCACAACGGCGAAATAGCGCTGACGCTCATCAAATCCGGCACAGAGCCGAACCCTGTCGCCGATCAGGAGATGCACGTATTCACCTACGCGCTCTACCCGCACGCCGAAACATGGCGCAGCGCGGCGACCGTAGCGCAGGCGTACTTCCTGAATCAGCCTGTGCGCGCCACCGCAGGCGGCACAGCAGGCGAAGCGTACTCTCTCGCGAGTGTGGATGCCAAAAACGTCATTTTGGAAACCGTCAAGCAGGCGGAAGACGGCGACGGCGTGATCGTGCGTCTGTACGAATGTGAAAACGCCCGCACAACGACAAAACTGCATTGGAACCGCCCCATCGCTTCCGTTACGGAGTGCGACTTGCAGGAGAATGCGCTCACGGATGTCCCGGTCGAAGGCGGTACATTCAAATTCACCATCAAGCCGTATGAGATCAAGACGTTCCGCATCCGTTAATCAAAAATAAAGCACCGGCGGCTGTACCCGAGTTGGGCGCAGCCGCCGGCTTATTTTATGAGGTGATATGTTTTGAGGAGCGCCACGCGCCGCTTGCCGATCTCGACACTTTTTCTAAGACTCGTACGGTTTTGAATGTTTTCCTTACCGTAGCGTATAAGCCGCCTTCCCCATGCGGCAGGCAAGCTATGCGGCGCGCAATGCAGCGCTTTTGCAGAGGGGAACGCCGCACGCAGTACGGAAAAGCACTCGCGTTTTCCTGCATTCTGCACAGCCGCCGCGTGCAGCGTCATGTTCGCACTGTGCAAGCGGCTTTTTTCTGCCGCACCGTGCACGCCGCCTGCCAAAATATCCTCTAAAAGCGCAGTCTCATCCGGCGCAGGGTGCACACGAAGCAGCGCTAAGCTTTCCGTTTTCTCAAAGCCGAGATATTTCTCGCCGATTTCAAAAAGCGCCGTCAAAAATTCGAGTGCCGAAAGCTTTTCGCAGCAGCGGCGCAAATACAGTTTGTCAAGCTCCTTTTCATGCTTTTCGGCAAACAACAGCAAATCACACACCGCGCGAATGCCGCACCCACCGTGCAGAAAGTGCTTTAAGCTGTGGCACAAAAGGTACAAAAACGTCTCGTTCGCGCCGAGCGTATAAATTTCTTCGCCCTGCACGGAAACGGTTTCCGTGCGCAGCTTTTCATGCGCAAAAAAGGCGTTCATGTGCCCATACGCATCGTTTTCCGGGAACGCCGCGCCGTGCAGTTCTAAAACGAGCGGACTGCCGGGCAGGTAAAATGTCTGTTCAAGCGGATCGACACTCTCCCCTGCTGTGCGGCAGCCGAGCCGCAATAAAGCATTGCGTGTGCGGTCAAATTCACCCGAAACCGCCAGTAAATCGACATCCGAGAACAGCCGCAGCTCCGGCTTCGGGTACAGCACAGCGCACACCGGGCCTTTCAGCACGAGCGGATGCAATTTCATTTCGCGCAGCTTGCTGTAAAGCTGTAAAAATACCTGCGTTTTCAAAATCTGCTCTGCCGTTTGGCAAAACGCCATTTGCCGCGCAGCTTTCAGTGCCTTGCCGCACGCATCAAGAACAAGCGGCAGCACGCCGTGGCACACCGCCTGGCGCAAAAGCTCCGTCTGTGTTTCCTGCGGCAGCACACCGAGCGCCGCTTTTTCGTTATGTATCGCTGCTTTCAACGCGTTTAAAAGCAAACTATCCGCCTGTTTCATCGCCTGCTCCTTTTACTCGTCCGATATGTCCAAAGTATAGCAGGACAAAACCGCGCAATAAAACGAAAAAAGGCGCCCGCCGTGAAAAATCACAAGCGAGCGCCTCTTATGTTATCTCAAGCTAAAGTTCGTTTTATGTACGAATTACATCGTAACAAAGACAAACTTAATGACGAAGAGCGCAGCGATAATGGTGATACCGATGTCGTTCTTCTTGTACTTACCGGTGAAGAGCGTGATGAGCACATAAGCGATCGCGCCGATACCGATACCGTTGGAGATAGAGTAGGTCAGCGGCATCATGATGAGAGCGAGGAACGCCGGAACAGCGCTGCGCAGGTCGGACATATCGACCTTTGCGAAGCCCTTCATCATCAGAACGCCGACATAGATGAGCGCCGGAGCCGTAGCGCAGGTCGGAACAAGAGAAGCGACCGGGCTGAGGAACAGGCAAACCGCGAAGCAAATTGCAACAACAAGGCTCGTAAGGCCGGTTCTGCCGCCGGCGCCAACGCCAGCAGCGGACTCAACGAACGTGGTGCAGGTGGAAGTACCGCAAACAGCGCCCGCAACCGTTGCAACGGAGTCGCTGGTCATGCACTGGTTAACGTTGATCGGATCACCGTTCTTATCCAGCATGTTTGCCTGAGAAGCGGTGCCGTACAGGGTGCCGATGGTGTCGAACATATCGACGAGGCAGAACGTAACGATGAGCATGATTGCGGAGAAGATGCCGCCGAGCTCAGAGCCTGTGAACGCACGCTGCCAAGCGTCAGCCTGGAACACACCGGTGATGCCGATGGAGCCGAAATCCTTAAAGGTCTGGCCGATCTGGCTCATGTCGAAGGTCGGGGTCGTGCCGGAAAGGAGATAGTACAGAACGGAAATGCCTGCGATGCTGATGAGCACGCCGCCCTTGACGTTGTGCTTTTCAAGAATTGCAATGACGAGCAGACCGAGGAATGCGAGGATGGCCGGCATAAATGCCTTTACACCTTCAACATCCGCAAAGAATGCGCCTGCCTTCAGTGCGCCGTGGATATCGACGAACTGAACGAGCGTGTACTGGTTAGTCTGGATGATGCCGACATTCTGGAAGCCGAGGAAAGCGATGAACAGACCGATACCGGCCGGGATTGCTTTCTTGAGGCAGTCCGGAAGAGCCTTTGCGACCTTGACGCGGAGACCCGTGACAGAGAACAGCAGGAAGACAAAACCGGAAACCAGAATGATAACGAGGCCTGCATGGTAGCCCTTGATGACGTCGCCGCCGGAGATGATTTCCGGCAGAATGAAGGATACGAAGAAGAAGGAGTTCAGACCCATGCCGCAAGCCTGTGCAAACGGCATCTTCGCATACAGAGCCATCAGCAGCGTACCGATGATTGCTGCCAGAATGGATGCGACATACACAGCGTTCCAAATCTGCTGGAAGGCCGGGTCGGCATCCGGAGCCAGATGGTTGAAGCTAACAATCTGGTTCGGGTTCGTGACTACGATGTAAGCCATCGCGAAGAACGTCGTAAGACCGGCAATGATCTCTGTGCGGACGTTCGAGCCACGCTCGGAAATTTTGAAGAATTTGTCCAAGGATGTTCACTCTCCTATAAATTAAAGAATTTCCTGTTCTTCGTTTTTTTGACCAGTTATGGTTTGCACACATCGGAAAAACAGGAATTGTTACCTATAGTATAGCCTCTAATTTTGCGAAAATCAAGAGAAAACCGAATAAAAAGTCACATTTTGTTCATAAGCTGTTTATGATTTGGAAAAAAAGAGTTTTTTGTGCATTTCGGCTAAGGCTATCCTGTATTTTGCTGTTTTTCTCGACTTGCACTGCCGTTTTTGCGTTTTAAAATGCGCTTCTTTTTGACCACCTATAAAGTTTTCATGAATATGCCCCTATCGCTTGCTTTTTTATGCTGTTCCATGCTATACTGATTTATATGCCGCGCGCGGGGAATCCGCGCGAAAGAAAGGAAAGTGTTCCCGAACCATGAACCTACTCACAAAGCTGTTCGGCAGCTACAGCAAGAAAGAATTAAAGCGCATTGAACCGCTTAAGCAAGCGGTGCTCGCGCTCGATGACAAATACACAAAAATGACAGATGAGGAGCTGAAGGGCCAGACCGCCGTGTTGAAAGAGCGCCTCTCCCTCGGCTCTTCCCTTGATGACATCCTGCCCGAAGCGTTCGCAACGTGCCGCGAAGCCATGTGGCGCGTGCTCTCCATCAAGCCGTTCCCGGTACAGATTATCGGCGGCATCATTTTGCATCAGGGCCGCATCGCCGAGATGAAGACCGGCGAAGGCAAGACGTTCACCGCTGCCCTCCCGGCGTACCTCAACGCTTTAAGCGGCAAGGGTGTGCACATCGTCACCGTCAACGATTACCTTGCAAAATATCAGGGCGAAATGATGGCGCGTGTGTTCAACTACCTCGGTCTCACCGTAGGCCTTGCCATTCCCGGCATGGAGCCGGACGAAAAGAAAAAAGCCTACGCCTGCGACATCACATACGCAACAAACAATGAGATCGGCTTTGACTACCTGCGTGACAACATGGTCACCTACAAGGAGCGCAAGGTGCAGCGCGGCCATAACTTCGCCATCGTGGACGAGGTGGACTCCATCCTCATCGATGAGGCGCGTACCCCGCTCATCATTTCCGGTCAGGGCGAGCAGTCCACGGAGCTTTACAACGTCGCCGACCGCTTCGCAAAGACCCTGCGGCCCATCCGCGTGGCGGAGACGAACGAAAAGGAAGACAATGACGAGATCTACGAGGATTACGATTATATCATCAACGAAAAGCAGAAGACCGCAACGCTCACCAAGCGCGGCGTAAAAAAAGCCGAGCAGTTCTTCAGCTTGGAAAACCTCACGGACCCGGACAACATCACCATTCAGCACCACATCAATCAGGCGATTAAGGCGAACGGCATCATGCAGCGCGATATCGATTACGTCGTGCGCGACGGCGAAGTTATCATCGTTGATGAATTCACCGGCCGTCTGATGTACGGCAGACGCTACAACGAAGGTCTGCACCAGGCCATCGAAGCGAAGGAAGGCGTGAAAATCGCGCGCGAAAGCAAAACGCTTGCAACCATCACGTTCCAGAATTTCTTCCGCCTTTACAACAAGCTCTCCGGCATGACCGGCACGGCCATGACCGAAGAATCCGAGTTCAGCGAAATTTACAAACTGGACGTTGTAGAGATTCCGACAAACAAGCCGATGATTCGTGAAGACTGCCCGGACGTTGTTTACAAAACCGAAAAGGGCAAGTTCAATGCCGTTATCAACGACATCATCGAGCACCACGAAAAAGGCCAGCCGGTGCTGGTCGGTACCATCACGATTGAAAAATCCGAGCAACTCAGCGCCATGCTGAAGCGCCGCGGCATCAAGCACGAAGTGCTGAACGCAAAGTACCATGAAAAAGAAGCCGAAATCGTCGCACAGGCAGGCCGTAAGGGCGCCGTGACCATCGCAACGAACATGGCCGGCCGTGGTACGGATATTCTGCTCGGCGGTAACGCAGAGTTCATGGCGCGTGCCGAAATGCGCCGCATGCAGTTCTCCGAGGAGCTCATCGGCGAGGCTTCCGCCTACGGCTACACGGACGATGAAGAGATTTTGAATGCCCGCAAGACATTTGCGGAGCTCAATAAAAAATACAAAGCGGAGATTGCGCCGGAGGCAGAGGAAGTTCGCAAGCTCGGCGGCCTGTACATCATCGGCACGGAGCGCCACGAATCTCGCCGTATCGATAACCAGCTGCGCGGCCGTGCGGGCCGTCAGGGCGATCCCGGTAAGAGCCGCTTCTACATCTCTCTTGAAGACGACCTCATGCGTCTGTTCGGCGGCGACCGCATCCAGACCATTATGGACCGCCTGAATGTGGACGAGGACATGCCGATCGAAGCGTCTATCCTCTCCAACACCATCGAAAACGCACAGAAGAAGGTCGAGGGCAGAAACTTTGCCATTCGTAAGAACGTTCTGCAGTATGACGACGTGATGAACCGCCAGCGCGAGATCATCTATGAGCAGCGTGACCGTGTGCTGAACGGCGACAACGTGAAGCCGCAGATTATGTCCATGATTGATCAGGCCATCGAAGCGAACGTCAAGCGCTTCTTGCCGGAGAACACCCTGCACGACGACTGGGATCTCCGCGGTCTGCGCGACCACTACCTCGGCTGGATGGTCAATCCGGATGAGCTGCACTATGAGGGTCAGGCGTTTGAGGATCTCGAGCAGCAAACGGTCATCGATTTTCTCAAGGAGCGTGCGCACAAGCTTTACGACCTGCGTGAGAAGGCGTTCACCCCGCCGATCATGCGTGAAGTGGAGCGCGTGGTGCTGCTGAAGAACGTCGATACGCAGTGGATGGATCACATTGATGCGATGGATGAGCTCCAGAAGGGCATCCGTCTGCGCGCCTACGGCCAGCAAGACCCGGTCATTGCATACCGCGAAGAGGGCTTTGACATGTTTGACGCGATGATCGACACGATCCGCGAAAACACCGCCCGCATGATTCTGACTGTGCGCCTGAAGACGCCGGAAGCACCGAAGCGTGAAGCCGTCGCCAAGGAGACCGGCACAACATCCTCCGATACACCGGCCGTCAAGCAGCCGGTGCGCAAAAACGGCAAAAAGCCCGGCAGAAACGACCCGTGCCCGTGCGGCAGCGGCAAGAAATACAAGAAATGCTGCGGCAGAAATGAATCCTAATTCATAATCAAATCTATGAAAGACTTAGCTTCTTTACATTTAGATAATCACGACAGCCGTTTGAAGTACTACCATCTGTTCATGACCATGCCGGCGGAAACGGAAATTCCGCATTACGATCTGCCCGCGGGGTATTCGTTCACAACCTACACCCGCGGCGACCGCGATACGTGGATTGAGATTGAAAAATCGGCGAAAGAGTTTTCGACTTTTGAGGAAGGCGTGGACGCGTGGCAGCGTTACTACGGCAAGCACGAAGACGTTCTGCCCGACAGAATGTTCTTCATCGTCGACCCGAACGGCAAGAAGGTTGCGACCGCAACGGCGTTTTTCGATGAAAAGCTGCCCGGTGGCTGGCTGCATTGGGTTTCCGTAAGCCGCGACGCGCAAGGCAAGGGACTTTCCCGCCCGCTCATCGCGCACACGCTGCACCGTTTGCAGGCGCTCGGCTACAAAGAGCTGTTCGTGCCCACCCAGACCACCACGTGGGTCGCCGCAAAGCTGTACCTTGATTTCGGCTTCCGTCCCGTGCCGGAGAATTTGGAAGAAGATCATTTCGGTTGGCGCATGCTGAAAACGCTGACCGACCACCCGGCATTAAAAGAGCTGGAACCCGTCGAGGTTGACGAATTACTGAATAAATAAGGAAACCCACACACCGCCTGTTTTCCGAAAGGGGGTATGCACATGAAAAAGCGTTTATTGTCCGTTTTGATTCTGCTCGGTTTGCTGCTCTTGCTTTCCGGCTGTGCGGCGCACAAGGTCGATGTGCCTGCACTTGAATTCGGCGGCACAGAGGGCGACGTTTCCGTGCTGCGGCTCTATTTTGACGGCGATTCCCCTGTTTTTCTTGAAAACGGTTTTACCGACCTCTGTGACCTGTACGTCACCGGGCAGTATAGGCACGTATTTGACCTTGAGGTGCTCGAAACGACGGATACGGAGACCATTTACGAGTTGCCGCGAAGCTACGACCTGCTCGACAATGTGACGGGCATTTTGATTTACAGCGATTACGCTTATGCCGCCGTGCGTGAGGACAGCAATTTGCGCCTGCATCCGCTTTCCCCCGGTGCGCCGGAGAAAACTTGGGAGGATTTTTATACCGCCGCGCAGAGCTATGCCAAAACGCACTCCGAGCTTTCGGGTGTGGAAAACTACGGGTTCGATTAAATTTAATTTAAGCATGACAAAAGCCCTACCGGGAATTTTCTCGGCAGGGCTTTGCTGTTGCTGTTTACTTTTCCAGTGCCTCGCAGCGCTCGTAAATCTCAAACGCGGCTCTGGCGTTGTGGTACGGGCACTTCCACGGGCCGCACAGCAGGTGTGAATTTTCCTCGTCCGGGGAATTTTTGCCGCTTGCAAACCACTCTCCCGCCGGGCCGTTGATGATTTCGGCTTTGATGTATGCCCAGCTCTTCAGCGCGGAATCGAGATACTTCTCGTCACCCGTAATCTGCCATGCGTTCACGCTGCCAACAACGGCTTCCGCCTGCACCCACCAGACCTTATTCGGCACAGCGATGCCGCCTTCTTCGTGACCCTCGTCAAACAGACCTCCGTCCGTATCCATGCCGTGGCTCAGCGTGAAGTTCACCATATTGATGGCGACCTCCTTCGCTTCCTCAAGGAGCTTTTCCGCACGGGCTTTATCTGCGCCGTACTTTTCGAGCACTTCGGCAGCTTCCGTCAACAGCCAGGAGCCCTCAATGTCATGGCCGAACGAAACCTTGCCCGGCAGCGGCTCCATTTTACCGTTGAAAAACATGACAAAATGGTGGTGCTCGGTGTCGTAAATTCTGCGTGCGGTGATCTCGATGAGGTTCACAAGGCTCTCCTCCACGCAGGCATCGTGGCGAATACGGAAGTAGCACGTCATCGGCTCCAGAATGTGGATATGCGTGTTCATGGAAAGGTTGCCCGCCTCCGTAATGGCGCCGTTGCTGCTGCCCGTGCCGCGTGCGTTTTCAAGGTAATAGTTGCCCTCTTTGCACTCGTTTTCGATGTAATCATACGTCATATCGGCATATCTGCGTGCTTCCTCGCTACCCGTTGCGCGGACGTACTCGGAGAACGCATACAGCAAAAAGCCCTGGCCGTAGGTCATTTTCGTGTCGTCTTCCACAGAGCCGTCTGCATGCAGCATCCAGAAACCACCGCCGTTTTTGTGGTCCCAGAAGCGCTCAACGATGTAGTTAAACGCGCGGTCGGCGAGCTCCTTATACTTCTCGTCGCCGAAAATGCGGTACGCGCCCGCAAATGTCCACAGCAAACGTGCATTCAGCACGAGGCCCTTGGACGCGTCCTTGTGAATAACCTTATCAACCGTCACGGCGCCGTAAAAGCCGCCGTTTTCGTGATCGATGGTATATTGCTCCCAGAACGGGAAAATAGAACCGTGCAGCAAATCCTCTTTCATTTCATCGCGCAGCTTTAAAAGTTTTTCCATCACTTTCACCCTTCCAAATCACTATAAATTTAAAGCAGCGACCCGGCTGAACGGAGCCAAAAGCCGCTGCTTTACAATCAATATTTGTCCAAAATACAGTCCAGAACACTGACTTCTTTGCCGTTTTTCAGGTAGACGCGTGTGACGCGCTTTGAGATGTCGCACACCACTTCGTAGTGGATTGTCTCCATGATGCCGGCAATTTCCGCCGCGGTGATTTCATCCTCGCCGTCGCGGCCGATGAGCGTTACGGTGTCCCCTACCTTCGCCTGCGGCACGGCGGAAACATCCACCATGCACTGGTCCATGCAGACTTTACCTAAAATCGGGCAGCGCGTACCGTGAATGAGCACACTGCCGCGGTTCGAAAGCCTGCGGGAGTAGCCATCCGCGTAGCCGACCGGAATGGTCGCGACGCGCATGCGTTCCTTTGCGGTGAATGTGCGGTCGTAACTGATGTCCGATCCGGGCTCAATCTCCTTCACGTGCGAAATGACGGAGTGCAGGCTGAGCACCGGGCGGAAATCTGCGTGATGCTCCACGCTGAGCGACGGTTCCATACCGTATAAAATCACGCCCGCACGCACCATATCGAGGTGCATCTCGGGGTAATCGAGGATTGCACCGCTGTTCGCGCAGTGGTGAATTTTAAACGTGATGCCCTGCTTTTCAAGCTCCGCGATGAGCGCCATAAAGCACGAGAACTGCTTCAAGGTAAATGCCTTGCCATTCTCGCCACCATCTGCCACGGCAAAATGCGTGAAGATGCCCTCCGGGATAAGCCCCGGGCGGCGGCACGCTTCTGCCACAACGCTTACGGCCTCCTTGTCGCGCTCAATGTCCTGAAAATAGAACCCGAGGCGGCTCATGCCGGTATCGACCTTGACGTGAATCTTCACCTTAACGCCGCTTTTTACGGCGTTTTCGGAGAGCGCCGCGCAGTATTCTGCAGAATACGCGCACTGCGCAATGTCGTTTTCGGCAAGCACGTCTGCGGCTTCCGCCGGGGTATAGCCCAGCACGAGCAGCGGCAGCTTGATGCCCGCACGACGCACCTGCAAGGCTTCCTCAATGTTGGAAAGCGCCAGCCAGTCTGCGCCGAGGGCTTCGTATTCCTCTGCCATGCGCACCGCGCCGTGCCCGTAGGCATCTGCCTTAATCACACAGCAGACCATCGACCGGTTGCCGACATAGCGGCGAATTTCCTTAAAATTGTGCGCCGCCGCGTCGAGGTCGATCTGCGCCCATGTTCTTTTCTGTAAAATGTCCATAACCAAATTGTCCTTATACGCGGCTGCGCGGGCAGCATTTTGCCCGCGCATACCGGAATTTTATAAGGCGTTTCTGCCTTTAATTACTTGAAGTAACGCACGCCGCTCTCAAAGATCTGCTGATCCTTTTCGCCCGGCACGTTAAAGTAGAGGTTTTCGCCCTTGCGTTCGCTGTGGCCCATCTTGCCGAAGACGCGGCCGTCCGGGCTTGTGATGCCCTCAATGCCGCACACGGAGCCGTTCGGGTTCCATGTGATGTCGCCGCTCACCTTGCCGCACGGCGTGGTGTACTGCGTGGCGATCTGGCCGTTTTCGATGAGCTTTTTCAGCGCGGCGTCATCCGCTACAAAGCGGCCCTCACCGTGGGAGACCGGGATGGCGAAGACATCACCTGCGTTGACACCGGAGAGCCACGGAGACTTCGTGTTTGTCACGCGCGTGTAGACCATGCGGGAAACGTGGCGGCCGAGCGTGTTAAACGTCAAGGTCGGGTCGTCATCCTTGAGGTCCACGATCTTGCCGTAGGTGACAAGACCGAGCTTGATGAGCGCCTGGAAGCCGTTGCAGATGCCAAGCACAAGACCGTCGCGCGTATCGAGCAAGTCCGTGACCGCCTGTGCGATTTTCGGGTTGCGGAACGTTGTCGCGATGAACTTGCCGGAGCCCTCCGGCTCGTCGCCGCCGGAGAAGCCGCCCGGGATCATGATGATCTGGGAGGAGCGGATTGCCTTTTCCATGCGGTCGATGGTGTATTCGATGTCCTTTGCGCAGAGGTTCTGCACAACAAGGATCTCGGTCTCTGCGCCCGCCTTTTCAAACGCACGCTTCGTGTCGATCTCGCAGTTGGTGCCCGGGAATACCGGGATGAATACCTTCGGCTTTGCGACGCGGATGACCGGGGAGCCGGTGTACTTGTGGTTATCGAGCGGCACATCATATTCTACGGCGACGGTCTCCGCTTTATTCGCGAAGATTTTTTCGAGCTTGCCGTTCCAGGTCTCAATGAGGTCGTCCAAGTCGAGCGCTTTGCCGTTCAGCTCAATCTTTGCCGTATCGGTAACGGTGCCGAGCACAACAGCGTCGAATGTATTCTTGACGCTCTCAAGTGCATCTGCCGGAACTTCCACGACGAGTGCGCCAGCCTTCGGGGCAAAAAGCAGCTCTGCGTTTTCGGCAGTCTTCTCGAACTTGAAGCCGAGCTTGTTGCCGAACGCCATCTTCGCAACGGCAGCAGCCGCGCCGCCTTCCTTGACGACGTGTGCGGAAAGAACAGAGCCGTCCGCGATTTTTGCAAGCACGTTCTTGTAGTATGCCTTCAAAGCTTCCCAGTTCGGGAGTTCGGTTTCCTTGTCCTCCGGAATCGGCAGCAGCACGGCGTAGCTGCCGGCGTTCTTGAACGCGCCGGAGATCGTCTTGCTGGCCTTCGTCATCGTCACCGCAAAGCTGACAAGCGTCGGCGGGACATCGAGGTCTTCAAAGGAGCCGGACATACTGTCCTTGCCGCCGATGGACGGCAAGCCGAGGTTCAGCTGTGCGGTGAGTGCGCCGAGCAGGGCTGCGGCAGGCTTGCCCCAGCGCTCCGGCTTATCGTGCAGGCGCTCGAAGTACTCCTGGAACGTCAAGCGGGACTTCATCGGATCTGCGCCGACAGCTGCGAGTTTCGAGAGACTCTCCACAACGGCGTATGCCGCGCCGTGGAACGGCGAGAAGCGCGCAATACCCGGAATATAGCCGTAAGCCATAGCGGTGGCGTCATCGGTCTCACCCGTGAGCAGCGGAATCTTCGCAACCATGGCGTCTTCCGGCGTCAGCTGATACTTACCGGCAAACGGCATCAAAACGGTGCCTGCGCCGATGGAAGCATCGAAACGCTCGGAAAGGCCCTTCTGGCCGCAGACCTCGAGGCGGGAGAGGTTCTCTGCGAACGCCTCGTCCAGCGATTTGTTCTCAAGGCAAGTCGGTACGGCGTTGCGGTAGTTTTTCGTTTCATCCGGTGCGGTGATGAACGCGTCTGCGTTCTGCGTCACACCGTTCGTATCGAGGAATGCACGGCTCAGGTCGACTACGCGGTCGCCGCGCCACTCCATCTTGAGTCTCGGCTCTTCGGTGACGATGGCCACGACCTGCGCGTCGAGGTTTTCCTCCTGCGCCTTAGCACGGAATTTCTCCACATCCTTCGGGTCGAGCACGACCGCCATACGCTCCTGCGATTCGGAAATCGCAAGCTCGGTGCCGTCGAGGCCCTCGTACTTCTTCGGGACTTTGTTCAAATCAATCTCAAGGCCCGGTGCAAGCTCGCCGATGGCGACGCACACGCCGCCCGCGCCGAAGTCGTTGCAGCGCTTGATGAGCGTGGAAACCTCCGGGTCACGGAACAGACGCTGAATTTTGCGTTCGGTCGGCGGGTTGCCCTTCTGCACCTCTGCGCCGCAAACCTCGATGGATTCGAGCGTATGCGCCTTGGAGGAACCCGTTGCGCCGCCGCAGCCGTCACGGCCCGTTGCGCCGCCGAGCAGCACAATGATATCGCCGGGCTTCGGCTCGAAGCGCTTGACGTTCGCCTTCGGAGATGCGCCGATGACCGCGCCGATCTCCATGCGCTTTGCAACATAACCGGGGTCATAAAGCTCCGTGACCTGACCGGTCGCAAGGCCGATCTGGTTGCCGTAGGAGGAATAGCCCGCCGCAGCGCCGGTGGTAATCTTTCTTGTGGGCAGCTTACCCTTCATCGTATCCTTAAACGGAATAGTCGGGTCGCCGCTGCCGGTAACGCGCATCGCCTGATAAACATACGCTCTGCCGGAGAGCGGGTCGCGGATCGCGCCGCCAAGGCATGTTGCCGCGCCGCCGAACGGCTCAATCTCCGTCGGGTGGTTGTGGGTCTCATTCTTGAACTGCACGAGCCACTGCTCGGTCTTACCGTCGATCGTGACCGGCACTTCAATGGAACAGGCGTTGATCTCGTCGCTTTCGTCCAGATCGTCTACCATACCGTGCTTTTTGAGGTATTTCGCGCCGATGACCGCCATGTCCATGAGAGAAACGGGCTTGTCCTTGCCCTTATACAGCTCTTCGCGGGCTGCAAAATACTCGCCGAGTGCCTTTTCGATGGCGCCGCTCAGCTTGCCCTTTTCAATCTCGATGTTGTTGAGACGCGTAAGGAATGTGGTGTGGCGGCAGTGGTCGCTCCAGTAGGTATCAATCACGCGCAGCTCCGTCACGCTCGGGTCACGGTGCTCTTCGTCGCGGAAATAATCGCGGCAGAACGCGAGGTCTTCAAACGTCATGGCAAAGCCCATGGTGCCGTAATATTCTCTAAGCTCCTCGTCGCTCCAGGAGATCATGCCCGTGACGCGCTTAACGTCTGCCGGCACATCGATCTTCATGTCAAGCGTCTCCGGCTTTTCCATCGATGCCAAACGGGATTCGACCGGGTTCACGATATAGTTCTTAATCTTGTCCATTTCCTCTTCGGAAAGGTCGCCCTTAACGGCGATCACTTTTGCATAAGCGACCTGCGGGCGCTCGCCCTGCGTCAAGAGCTGTACGCACTGGGAAGCGGAATCCGCACGCTGGTCGTACTGACCGGGCAAAAACTCCGTTGCGAAGACGTGATATTCGCTGCTGATCTTGTAGTTTTCGTCGTACACGTTGTCCACATTCGGCTCGGAAAGGATCGTGCGGGCTGCCGCCTCGAACTCCTCGCCGGAAAGACCGGAAACATCATAGCGGTTCAAAATACGCAGGTCCTCAATAGCCTTGAGGCCGAGATTCTGACGAAGATCCGCCATCATGTGGCGTGCTTCAACATCGAATCCCTTTCTTTTCTCCACAAATACGCGTGTGACCATGTTTGTGACCATTCCTTTCTTCTGGGGAAAAATCAGGATTTGTACTGCCGCAAAAAACGGCACTTGTGACAAAGTAATCTCTTACTATTTTATCACAGGTGCCGTTTATAAGCAAATATAGATTATAGCAAATCACGCCCTGTTTTTGAGTGCAATTTTGTGCTATTTTTTGGTAGTGTCGTTCAGGTCTTCCACACTAAGCGCCACTTTGTGCTGAATGGGCTTCCATTCAATGTTCGTAAACACCGCGTAAACCATTGCAATCGCATAGGTGAAAATAAACAGCGGGAACAACAGCCAACCGAAGAACATCGCTTTTTTCGATGCACGGATGCGCTTTCTCTGCGTGATGCACGTAATGCCGCCGACGAACCACAGCGTCAGTATAGAACCGAAAATACCGCTGCACACGGAAAGCACACAAACGCCCATATCCGGCGTGCGCGTCACAATGCCCGCCGCGACCATAATCACGTTAAACACGATTGAAGCGCAGGTCAAGACAAGGCACGGAATGTTGTTCATAATCATATCGAAGCAGGCAAAACTGCCATCCACAACGGTTTTTTTCAGCATTTTGAAGCCGTATCGGCTGAAAACCTGCAAATAGCCCTTAATCCAGCGGGCACGTTGTGTAAAGGACTGCCCAAGCCGCGTGGGCTGCTCGTCATAAATAATGGCGTTTTCGCAGTAACCGACCGTGTCGTCCTTTAAAATGCGGTCCACGGTGAACTCAAAGTCCTCCGTCAGCAGGAAATGCTTCCAACCACCGTTTTCGCGTGCAATCTCGCTGCTGAACAAAAAGCCGGTGCCGGAAACGCAGCTGCTGGTACCGAACATCATACGGGCGCGATTGAGCTGCGTCGCTTCGCGCAGGAAGAAAATGGAGTAACCCGCGCTGATCCAGTTGTCGCCAAAGTTTTTCGAGTTGCGGTAGGACGTGACAACCTTGTAGCCGTTGTCAAAAACGTGATTCATCTCGGAGATAAAATTCTCATCCAGAATATTATCCGCGTCAAAGACAAAAAAACCGTCGTAGGCATATTCGCCGAAATTTTTAAAAATGTTTTCCAATAAGAAACGCAGCGCATAGCCTTTGCCCACGGCATACGTATTGTGGCGCTCGTAAACGACCGCACCGGCTTCACGCGCCGCCTGCGCGGTGTTGTCCGTGCAGTTATCCGCCACAACAAAAATATCGATAAGCTCCTCGGGATACTTCTGTGCGCGCACACTGCGGATGAGCTGCGCAATGACGGCTTCCTCATTGCGCGCGGCAATCAGCACACCGTAGCGGTGCAGCTTCTTCGCTTTGAAGACTTTCTGCTTTTTTAAAAGCGCCGCCACAAGGTAGACCGCCTGGTACGCGTAGCAAGCCATAAATAAAATAGAAATGATAAAGTTCACATATGACAGTGTTTTCATGGTTTCTCCTTTTCCGGCCTTGGTGCAAGACCAACGTCATCGTCTGTTTTCAGATTTCCAATTCTGTCTAAATCTCCGTATTCAAAGCGCAATGCGCAACCGCCATCCGCTTTCATTCACATTCTATTCACAGTTTTCAGTATTTTCATTATACGGCATGGAAAAGGAATAAACAATAGAAATGTGCAATTCTTATGAGTTTTGTAAGAAACCTTAAATTTCTGCGAACAGTGCACCAAATTTTACGCACTTTTTCGTGATATTCACGAAAGGAAAATTAATTTTAACTTTTTCGCAAAAAAGACTTGCATTTTTCGGGGACTTGCTATATAATAATCGAGCAACAGAAAATTGGGCGCTTAGCTCAGCTGGCTAGAGCACCTGCTTGACGTGCAGGGGGTCAGCGGTTCAAGTCCGTTAGCGCCCACCATATTTTGTTCTAATGTATACGCACAACTGTTACTTACGTTTCGGTTGTGCGTATCGATTAAAACAAAGTATTTCGTTTTAATAATCCTGATTTTAGCGACCCGTTCTCAAACGCCGTTCCTGAGGCAGATTAGGTTTGTCCAATCCTGTATACCAAGTATTTCCCATTGCAGAGGCGTGCAAATGCACACTGATTTGCGCCGGGTATTCTCGTTTGCGGGTTCATTCGTTTTTCAAGGTGCGAAATCAGAAATAAAAAAGGCTCTCCAGACAAGCATCTGAAAAGCCTTGAAATATCGTTTGGCTTGTGCTATAATCTAACTAAGTGTTAGACATGAAGCACCCCTCTTGTAAAAAACGTCCTATCGGCGTCTTTTCGTGAAGTTTTCAGATGGTCGTACATCTGGAATCGATAAACGATTTACCAGATCGTTTATCGACCGAGAAACGTCCGTAGCGGACGTTTTCTTTATTTCTATTTAAAAGTATAGCACTTCTTTCCCTGCTCGTCAACGCAAAATAAGATTTTTTCTGCATTTTTCAACAAGGTGTCGCGATTTTGCTCACCGCGTAACCCGTCTCCGCCTTTTCTCTCATCGAAAACCGGCAACATTGCCGCTTTTCGCGCTTGACAAAACATCAAAAGCGTTTATAATTAGAAATAGAAAGAGTGCTGCCGATGAACGGTTAGCCCTCAGTTTGACTTAAAGAAATGAGCCGAAACCTTGGGAGAGGGCGGCTCATCTCTTTTTATGTTTACGATCACGAAACAGTTCGATCAGGGCGATAACGACAAGCGCCAACTGGCACAAATCGCTAAAGTTCAGCTCGAGCTTCATAAGCGTCATCCCTCTCTCCGTGTTGGATTGAGGGATTTTTTCATATCCAGAAATGTTCCCTCACACGGTACACCGAAGTGTATCTGAGGGCTGAACCGTCCACCGTTATGGCAGCACCCGAACCGCTATCACGGTCCTTTTAAATTCTACCAGAAATTCTTTTATCTGGCAAGTTTTACATTCACACAGAAAAAACCAGCAACATTGCCGTTTTTCCGTATCAGTTCAATTCTTCAAAATGCAAGCAGCAATTTATAATTTTCTCGAATAACATCTCCCGTGTCTCCGTTTGGTAAGATATTCCAAACCGTTTGCACCGTATACAGCATCACATGCAGGCGAGACGTGTACGCTGCATAAGCATACACTTCTGCACCGGCCAAATGGTTTTCTGTTTTCTCCTCGTCATGGGTCAAAAGTTCAGTCATATTGTATGTTTTTATCTCACCGCGTTTTATCCACTTTTCTTTTTCGGTTTCAAATTCTAATTGGGTCATTATCACTCATCTTACCTTTTAAAAATTTAAATTTCCTGTATTTGTAAATGTATCTAAAAGGATCGGGCAAGTCACATCATGAACTTGCCCGACTTTTCTATTTTATTCACTTCTATGTATGCGAGAACGACTTTGGATTTAATTTTGTTTTGATGATAATCTTAACGTATGGGATAACACGTTCGGATTATTTTACCAATTCCTCCGGCACTGTGGGTTCATAACCCATTCCGTTAGATGCAGCGCCAGCACCTAAATTGGCAATAGTTTCGATCAGTTTTGCGATTGCGGTCCAGAATTCATTCATAACGTACTCTCCTTGCTTGACAGATTTTTGGGATTAGCATCATAAAGGATACTGCGAACATAGAAGTTGAAGCAATAGACAAAAAATAAATATTTCTTATAATGGTATAAATCGCCAAAATTACTATCATTTCAGTAAAAACCAGAACTCGTGATATTCTTTTATTGCGAATATATCGTTCGTCTGAAAGGGGATGGTTAACATTTCTAATCGGTGTAAAAGCAAAAATTACAATAAAACTTATCAGCAATAGCAGAACACTCAAAAGCCACGAAACATAGGTTAGGCCCCAAGACAAACCGTAAACGGAAAGAAAGACCAAATTACTCAGTATAAAGCACCTAAGATATGTAGAAGCATGAAGACCACCACAAAAAAGCCTTAAACTTACAAAAACAATTAAGAATATAATACCCGATAAAGGTCTTCCAAGTAGGCAAGAAATCAAGAATACCGACATCATACCTAATCCCGTTGATATAAGCAATTCGCAACCATAGGTATAGATTTTTATTAAATCTGAAGATAATTGACACTTTTGAATGATAATATTTGAAATCTTAGTTGCTATATTATTTAACATATAAAAGCTCCCCTTTGGCTTTAATTATAAACCAAAGGGGAGCTTTTGGAAGACAAATTGATTGAATTGTATTAGTTTATGTATCGAGTAGTCGAAAACACAGGGAAGCTGAAGAAACAAAATATCCATTTTCAAATTCATGTAAGAGGAATCCATTATTTCTCTCAACCGTATCTCGAATATTTTTAATTCCCCATCCATGCAGGTGATCAGAGTTCATTTTCGTACTGGCAAGCTCCGGATTCTTCAAAAGAGGGTTTTCTGCAGCCGTGTTCTTTACCGTAAAAAACGCAAAGCACTCTTTTTGCCTAATCTCCACAATGACTTTACGCAGCCTTCCTTCCGGTATCACACGGCACGCTTCCAATGCGTTATCAATTTGGTTAGACAGCACACCGCAAATATCTATCGAGCTCAAAGATGTCGGTAAATGAAAATCCGCATTAAATTCAAATTCTATATGATCCCGATCTGCTTCGGCAGCTTTACAATTTATAATCGCATCAATAATATCGTTTCCGGAGTGACAGGCTGCACTTTCTCTCACCGGCACATCTAATAAAGATTGGAGATATGCCGACATCTCTCCTATTTTTTGTTCCCGTACCAACTCGCGCATAACTTTCAAATGGTGGTTAAAATCATGCTGCCGTTTAGCGCTCTCCACTTTATCTGCATGAATCAGTTGATAATTTCGCGCCATCAAAGCGTTCTCCGATTGCAAAATCTCCTGCATTTGCTTGTCCTTTTCAGCTTTGGTCATCACAGAAAAAAGGGAAAAAACAACAGTAATAAGGCACAAAACGAACAACCATGAGAATATAACCGCGATCTGCATAGTCATTAAATCGGGTTTAATAACTATACCAAATAAGAGCTGCATCACTGTATACGCCACAATACTCAACGAGCACAGCACCATCTGCAATTTTATCGAAAGTACTTTTAGACCCTTAATATGCTTTCGTATAAAAAGATAGAGCAATACATCCGTCAGTTTATCGATCAACAAATACAATGAACGCTTAGGCCCTACCGTTGTAAATTCGGTAAACATATCATATGGTACGCCATAAACAAAGCCTACTAAAACCACAAGAATATAATCGATCGTTTGAATCACTAAAAAAGCCAACATACACGCCGTTATGCGAACAACCAATGAACCGGTTGAAGCTATTTTAGATGCAACAAAAATAATGAAGGACATAGTTATCATCGGTGTTAGAAAAGAGAAAACCGATATTTCATTCATGCCTATAACAATAACAGAGGATATGAGCGAAAAGAATGCAGGAAAGAGTACATGCCTCATTCCTTTAAATTTCTGCCCAGAAATCGTTATCACAGCCATAAGAATAATTAAATTTTCAATATATGTAGCACCCATTTCTATCAAAGGGTAAACCTTATCCATATCTCTTATCTCCACATTCTAACAATGGTTTCCTTTACATTCGCTAACATAGGTCTGCTTATGGCTAAAGATTCACCAGTACGAAGGATAATTTCATTGCCTTTTAATTCTCGGATGAAATCAATATTTACAAAGGTACTCCGATCAATATAAATAAACCGCTTATCATCTATCACGCTATAAATTGCCTTTAATCCTCTATTATCTTTGATGATGCCTTGTCGCAGTGTATAAATCTGTGAGCTTCGCAAAATATGCTGAACATATAATATTTCGTTATACGGAATTCGCAAAGCGTCTGTATAATGCGGAACGACCAGATACCCGGATTCTAACGCAGAGAATTCTTTCTGCACTGCTTCTAATGCTTCCGGCAACTTTTGAGATAATACCAATTTAGAAACATACCGTAAAGCTCGAAATTTATATCCGTCCGGCGCCAATTCACTGTGTGAGGTTAAAAAGACGATAATGGCAGCAGGCAACTTATTTCTTATTTTATCTGCAAGCTGAAAACCATCAACTTTTGGCATTTCAACATCAAGGAAAAAAACATCATGTGAATCACCTGCATCGATCACACTGGAAAGATATACGCTATCACTGTACTCCGTTATAGAAACACTTTGATTCTTACTGTTTTCCCTATACCACTCAATAATTTTCTGATGTAACTGCAACATATCTTCTTTATTATCGTCACACAAAGCAATTCGTATCATATTCTTGCACCTCCTATTTACGAAAAAGAATATGTGCTCCGGCGGTTTATATCCATAAACAGAGCATTTTTCTCAGAAATCATCAAAATATATCGATCATTTACTGCTCTTTTATTTCTCAAATTCAAGTTACTATTAAATACTCTAACCCTCGGCGTAAAATCTGTCAAGCTATCCATGATAGATTCTACAACTTCTGAAATCGGGCCACTGCTATATTTAGAAGATGTCCAACGTGGAATACAAGTACGTATATTATTTTTCGTTACTGTATAGCATTCTTTGGGTACGGGACTTAGAATCATTAACTCATCAATTTCATTATTTTCAAATTTAGGTATTTCGGAATAAATCGAAAGCAATTCATAAAAGTCGCATCCTCCTTCAACTAATAATTCAAACAATTTCATACTAAACGGATGTCCCGGTGAAAAATCACTATTCTCTTTTTGTATCATTCTTTGAGCAAATTCTTTTAGTGATAAATTAAGTGGAACCAAATAATCATTTAAAGCCAACAAAATTACCTCCTTTAAAATTCTATATTTATATTTACCACATTTTGAAGCAATGTGCAGTATCTCTTGCTTCAAATGTATAATCTTATGTATCGAATTATCCCATTTCAGCAGTTCGATACACAAAATAGCCTAATTAGAGCAAAAAGTATTTTCAAATCTGAATGCAAATGGTACGATGCAATCACAAGGTGGCCACCTAAAAGAAACAAAAATGGAGGTACAGAAATGGGTATTAAAAAGTTCGCAGCAACACTTGCAGCCGTCGTTATGGCTTTTTCCTGTATGGCAGTTTCTGCATCAGCAGCTGAAACCGCTACTTGCAATAACCATGACGACACCGCATTCTCTTTTGCTTTTAGCGATTGGGGAAGATCCAATACCACAGGTCGTTCAAAAACAGACACTTCCGGTACATACATCATCGCCAATACCATTTGCAACGGAGGCTTTGATGTGTATGTCGATGGATATGACTCAAACGCTGGCGAATGGGTGGATTGCACAGATAAAACCACCCGTGGGCAGCCTCACCTGAAAACGACCAATAACCCTGGTCTTATCAGCCAATGGGTTTATGAAAACGGATACCGCACGGCACGTCTTGGCGGTTACAAGTGGGGATCAAATCGAAGTGCTACCGGTTTGTGGAGCCCTGATTCTGCTGGCAGTTACCGGTATCTTGGTTCCACCACGTAAACCAGCTAAAATGATTGCAAAATCTGCGAACGGCAAAACTGTTCGCAGATTTTGTCCTATAAATTGGTTTTAATACGGAGGCGACCATAAAATGGCCAAAAAACACATAGCAAAAAAAGCCAAATGGAGTAACAAACAAATTTTTCTGCGCATTATCCTGCCTATCCTCATTGTCGCCCTTCTGACCTCTCTCGGCTTTTTACTTTTAAAATTATTAGATAACCACCAAGGTTACATACCGCCTGAAGATACGTCTTCCACTGAATTTTCCTCTGCCGCTGAACCCTCTTCATCCACTGATTCCGAAAGCAGTTCCCCAAATAAAACCGGTACAACCGTCGTACAAATTGGCGAGCCCATCACTTTAAGCGTTGAAGAAGACCTTGCAACTACCGGCCTTCTCGGCAATTACGATGCAGCACTCCCATGGGTTTCCGGCAGTATGCGCCTTACTGTCAATAAAGCAGAGCTGTATCCTTCTATTTCGGATGCCGGCATTTCTCCTGAAGAATGCGCCTACACGCGCGATGACAACTTACCTTTCATTCTGCTTGACATCACACTGGAAAACATTGATGCCGAGACGACCGGTGATATGACTTTTTTTATCGGCGACCTAATCTCCGCAGAAGCTTATGAAAGTCAAAATGTGCAAAGCGATCGTTTTCTTACCATGTCTCCTATATATTACAGCGACCACCGTGCCGTTTCGGATGAAACACGTGATTATTTTCATGGTGAGCTGCCGCCTGGCACATCAAAAGCCTTTCAGCTCGGTTTCTTTGCGGACGATACGCCGAAAGACGTGATCCTAAAGCTCGGCACAAATGGCTGTGTACAGAAGTACGGTGTTGATCTCAATATGAACTTAAGTAAAGGAGCACAGAAATGAAAAATACACTGAAAGCAGAATTGCATCAAGCTTTTCATAACCGTTTCTTTTACATCAGCTTTTTTCTTATGTTGGCGTTTTCCGTGTTCGGCGTCTTCTTCATGGAATTACCACGCGAATCCGGCTTTGACTTATGGCGAGAATATAGATTTGATGAAAACGGCACACCATTAACAACGCTCTTTTTGCCCGCTACCGGCCTTTATTGTAAATGGCTCGGCGGCGACGCCGGTCAATTTACGACCGCTGCCTTTTATTTTCTCGTGTTTTTAGTCTGCACTGTTCCATTTTCATGGTCTCTGGTTTCCGAAAAACAGAGCGGCTACGAAAGCCATATGGTTTTGAGTGCCGGTAAACCTGCGTATTACATTTCAAAGTATTTCGCTTCGTTTTTGTCCGGTGCATTTGTCATCATCGTACCGCTGCTCACCAATTTCATCCTTTCCGCCTGCTTTGTCCCTGCCTTTCAGCCGGAGCCTTATGCCGATCTATACTACGGCGTTCCTGTCACCTACCTTTGGAGTAGCCTCTACGTAACTCATCCATTGCTTTATGTGCTCTTATACATACTATTAGCAGGTGTCATGGCCGGTATGTGGGCCACAGTCGGTGTGTCCCTCGCTTTTTTGGTACAGAATAGGTTTGTCGTGATGATCCTCCCCTACCTCCTTCTCCTATTCTTCCACGTCATGTGGAGCCACTTTGCCGGTTCTATTTTAAATCTCCAAATTCAGCTTTCGCCCTTTTACTTTATTATTCCAAGAGCGATTGAATATACAAACAGCGGTTGGGTGATTCTCACTTGGATTGCCGCCATTCTGCTTTTTGATCTTCTCGTATATTGGAGAAAGGGGCTTTGTTCCGATGTTCTCTAACTTTATTCGGTTCGACCTAAAAAACGGCCTTTTAAAAGCTTGGAAGAAATATGTCATCGCTATATTCGTGTTTTCTTGTTTTTTCTCTTTTCATTTCTTTCGTGTATATGCGCAAAACATTCATCTGCAAAAATCCGGAGAAACACCTCTCCGTTTCACCTGCGGTGATCTGCTTCTTTCTGTTTTAGACGGCATGAAGGAATTTCACTATGAAGACGGAGAGCCTTTCTTATTTCCAGCTTTGTGGATATTTGTATTTTTGCTCCTATTATATTTTACACTACGCTATCCCTCAGAAAATTTAGGCGGCATCGGCAAAAGCATGTTAATCTTGTCACAGCGCCGCAAAACATGGTATCTTTCAAAATGTGTATGGTGTGTCAGTTTTGTGCTCATGTATTTTGCTGTACTTTATCTCACCGCTTTTCTCACTTGCATCTGCCTCGGCGGCGAAGTCACTTTACAACCAAGCGAATACGCTCCTGCTATATTAAACGCCGGCACATACCTCAAAGCCCCTCCGTGGAATATCCTTCCAGGACTTTTCCTCATTCCCTGCATGGCCTGCGGCATCGCTCTGCTCCAAATGCTTCTCACCTTTTTCATGCGCCCCATTTTCAGCTATATTCTTTCCTGTGTTCTGCTGCTCTCTTCTGCTTATTTCGCATCTCCGTTTCTTCCCGGAAATTATCTTATGTTCTTCAGAACCGAGATTTTTTCCGAAAATGGATTGTCTATTTTCCTTGGCTTTTGCACCGCTTTTTTCATGATCGTTCTAAGCTGTGTTATCGGCTGCCTGCGAATAGAACAAATGGATATACTCGAAAAAGAATAAGGAGGTTTTACTTTTGAAAATAATAGTCGATCACGTTTCTAAAATAATTAAGGGTATCGATATCCTCACAGATATTTCCATGGTTTTAACGTCCGGACATATCGTTGGTTTTCAAGGTGTAAATGGTTCCGGAAAAACCATGCTTATGCGTTTAATAAGCGGCTTGATTCGTCCAACAAATGGCACTGTTTCCATAGACGGAAAGGTTCTCGGCAAAGACATCTCTTTTCCGCCCAGTATCGGAACGCTCATTGAAAATCCTGCCTTTTTAGACGGTTACTCCGGATTTGAAAATCTCCGCATTTTGGCTTCTATACACAACAGAATAACGTCGGAAGACATTAAAGCTACCATTTCTGCCGTTGGCTTAGACCCCGAAAGCCGCAAAGCCTACCGCAAATACTCGCTCGGTATGAAGCAGCGTCTCGGCATCGCAGCCGCCGTCATGGAACACCCGGAGCTTATCTTATTAGATGAACCCACAAACGCATTGGATGTTGACGGTGTTGCCATGGTCAAAAAGATCATCCAAAAAGAAAAAGATCGCGGTGCGCTCATCATTCTCTGCTGCCACGATCCTGAAGTCCTTAATGCCTTAGCTGATGAAATTTACCATATTCAAGAAGGGAAATTAGCTTCGCACCATATAAAGGAGGAAACTGCATGAAACGCATTATAATTTTCACCCTCTCCCTCCTTGTCGCCGTTGGGCTTAGCACCCGTATCTGGTATGTAAATACTCATGTAGACCCGCAGTTCACGCCTCCCAAAACCGAAATATATCAAATGGGAGAATGGGTTGAATTGGACGGCGATTTTCAGTTTTCTGCCGATGAAAGTACAAAAGGCTATGCTGTAAAGCTTGAAAACATCGAATTCATGTCTCCGAAGGATTACGCTGCGCGTTATGGCCTTGAGCTTTCCGCATTTTATTCTCTTGATGATACACTGCCCGAATTCGTTGCCGACCTAACACTAAACTTCCGAAACACAGGAAACGATGAAGGATACATACAATTCGTTTATTACCGCATCTACTCAGAAAAAGACTTACGCTCTTTCTATCCGCTTGCAGATGTCAATGTCTTACTACACCCCGAAATGAGCGATAAACTCGGCTTCAAAATTTATCCGGGTACGGAAAGTGGGCCAAACCACTTTTGTCTTATCTCCGCTGTTGAAGCAACCGGTGCCGTAACCGGCAACAGTAAAAACTTTCCCAAATACCTTCAAATCTCCATGACCCCTACCCGCAAAGTCATCGAAATTCCAGAGTTAAACATTTCATAAACGTAAACCGGCAACATTGCCGGTTTTTGTTTTTCTTTCCTTTCACTGCTAAACTGAATTAACCCTAACGGGAATTTTTATCTAACAGGAGAGGTTTACAATGGAAAGAAAAGTCTGCACCATCGGAGAATGGCTGGATGTTTGGTATGAGGTGTACGCCGTGCCGGAATATGCCCCGAAAACGCTCGAAATCTATCGGGATGCCCGAAAAAGACTATCGCGGCGTTTCCCGGAAATCGAAAGCACACTGCTCACAGAGTTGCTGCCGGTCACGTTTCAAAAAGCCTTGAATGACCTATCAAAGAAATACGCAAAATCATCTTTACGGCATATCAAGTCGCTTTATAACTTGGCCTATCAAACCGCAATCAAAAACCACCAGTGTACGGAAAACCCGATCAGCGGCGTCACCGTCCCCAAAAAAGCCTCGGAAAAAGTCGTCAACGGGCTTTCGCGTGAAGAACAGCAAGCGTTTGAAGAAGCTGCAAAGCAGCTCACGATTCGAGACCAGTTCATCCTGCAAACTTTTCTGCTGACCGGCCTGCGGCGCGGAGAGCTGCAAAACCTGCGCTGGCAGGACTGGGATAAAAAAGCCAAGGTTCTACGCGTTGAAAAAAGCAAAACCGAAAACGGCATTCGCTGCGTGCCGGTGATCCCCGAAGTCGCCCTTATGCTCACACATCTGCAAGGTTGGGCTAAGCGCGGTAACTCTAACCGTTACATATTCGGCGATGCAGAACCGGTAAGCGCCGGTCACTTACGGCACATTTGCCTGTACACTTCAAAGTGCGCCGGAATTCGCCGCGTATCGCCGCACATGCTGCGCCATACCTTCGCGACCCGAATGATTGAAAACGGCTCGGATGCTAAAAGCCTTGCCCTCATCATCGGCCACTCCAACCCGGCCTTTACGCTCCGCCGGTACGTTCACCCGGATCACACATCCCTCTACGAGCAAATGTGCCGCCTCTCAAGCATACAGCAGTAAACCGGCAACATTGCCGCTTTTTAAAATGGAAAAACCTACTCACCACTATCGGTGGGTAGGTTTTTGTCTTTATCGTTCTTTACTTTTTCAAAATCCGGCAACATTGCCGCTTTTCACCCAGATAAGCACTTTATAGTTCTGGAAAAAGAATTCGTAGATAGTCGCGGCGGGCATAGAGTATACGGTCGATATAAATATCATTGCCACAAACGCGATAAAAGCTGATATAATTTCCGCTCACAATAAATCGGTAGTCGCTCTCTATGTCCGCAATCGAAGACAGCAACGCTCCGGCGTGCGCATAATTCTGCAAAACCCGCAAACTTTTTGTGATCCGGCTTACCGTTGTCAAAGCTGCGGAGGGATTCAGCAAATCTTCTTCGATATAAGCTTTGATCTCCATGAGGTCATTTTGTGCTTCTGCGGATAAATGCAAATTATTCATTCGTAACCCCAAGCTTTTTTTCTACGTCTTCTAACGACAGCCAGCCTTTCTCCTCGCCGGACTTACGACCTTTTGCAAGCTCGTTCATTAACCGAAGTGTTGCCTGCGTCTTCTCAAAATCCTGCATATCGAGAATTGCATATCGGCCACGCCCGTTTTTGGTCAGAAAAACCGGCGCACCAACAGCTACGTCCCGCAGAACATCGCTGTAATTTCGCAGATCAGAAATAGGTTTGATATTTGGCATATTGTCCCACTCCTTTCATAATCTGCTTTTATTATACTCATATCTTACGATAAATTCAACATCTAATTTAGCACTAAATTTTACAGCATAAGAGTTGTTCTTTATAAGACAAAAACCTACTCACCTCTATCGGTGGGTAGGCTTTCATCTTTGGCCTTCTCTGCTTTTTCAAAATCCGGCAACATTGCCGCTTTTTGATTTCTCTCTGCGGCAATGGCACGTGCTTGCACAAACGGCAGCTTACCGCGCATTAAGCGCTGCTTTTCTCGCCCGGTAAGTTGTTCCGAGAGCTGCTTATAGATGCGCACCGTGCGTTCGGAGATGCCGAGAAGCTGCATCAAGCGCATTTGTAAACCGCCCTTGATCTCACCTGCGTCCTTCATGCCTTTCAGCAGCTTGTAGTAATTCTCATAGAGTTGGAGCCGGATACGCGGACTTTCTGCCGCCTGCTGCCTGCGATGAATTTCCCGGCGGCGCCGTTCACGAGGATCACGTATCTGCCGCTTGATCTTGTAAACATAGCACGGGATTTTCGTCCAGTGCAGACACTCTCTCAGATACCAAAACCGATATGCCCCCAGAAACACACGGTATCGACCGCCCGCTTCAAGTGTCACACCGATGGGGTATTGCAGCAGCTCCATCACATCCGGCTTAGAAAGCTTCGAGTTTTCAACGGCGTGATAGCTTACTTCGCCGGGCATATCGATCCTGTCTGCATCGATGAGATGCACCCGCCCTATCGGCGGCTTTAACTCTTCTCGTGTGCTGCCTATCGCGTAAACACGACGGTATTGCTCGGCTATATTGTCCTCCACCCACTCCTTGCGCAAGATTTCCACAAGATATAGATGTTCCTTGCACGGAACCAATGCCCACTTCTCATTTTTTAGCGGCATGTCCTCCGGCACACGCCAACACAGCTCTTTTCCCGGCATACGGGACTGCTTGTACTGCGGTTTTGCATAAATGATCTCTGTCATGATATTCCTTTCCTCACCGCAAAGCGCCACTTTTGCGCGCTTATACTTGCGGTATAGTTGATTCTTCCTGTTTACTCTATTCTCTCTGTAAACTCTAAATACCGTATACCCCTTCTCCTTAACCAGGAATAAAAACTGTAGCTGGGGGTAAGGGTTCATAGGGGTGTCACATTTGACTACGGGGGTATTCAAAGAAGAAAGCAGCATGAGTAAAATACAGCGCAAAAGCAAAAGTTCCGCCGGTTTGTACCGACGGAAACGATTGAAGCTCTGCCCCTTATTGCCCATAAAACTGCGATCTTCCGCACGCACACAAAGGATCCCCTTATCGCGCAAGGCTGCTACAAGGCGCGAAATAGAGCGCTTTGAGCATCCGCACGCATCGGCAAGGCTGCGGCGTGAAATCGCCCAGCTATCCTCACCGATTTGCAGCATGATCTGGCTGTATACCTTCATTTCACGGTGGTGCAGCTTCTCTACATCATCCATGTCTGCGCGATATTTGAGCCCCTTGGTGTTCACAACGCGGTATGTATTACTGCGCTGACGGCCGTTCTCATCAAAGCGCGGCTTAACTTCCACTAAGCCCGCACGCGTCAGCTCGCGCAAAGCACGTGCATAGGTCGATTCACTGATTCCGAGCGCCTCGCAGGTCTTTCGTTTGCTCCAAAAGGATACACCCTCTTTGTCTGCATGCGCCTGTAAAAAAGCCAACAGCTTTACGCTGCGAGGGGTAAGGCTGCTGATATTAAGGTCTAATGTCGCGTAAAAGTCGTTCATCGGTCTTGCCTCTCCTTTGCGTTTAGTCTGTTAGCTTTTATGGATTTAGTCTTCGTTTTTGCTTATATTGCGCACAATACGGCAGCCAAACAGTGGCTCGTCCTGCATACAGTAATATGGGTCATCCGTTGCCGGAATGAAAAAAATCCCAGGTATGGGACTAGCCAAAAAACGCTTGGCTGCCTCTTGGTATCTTGGGTCTGACATCGGCATAGTCGGCTGATCCACTCCGTCTCGCAAAACCTGTGCAAAATTAGGCACTGCCTTTACACAAGCTAAATATATTGCATTTTCTTCATCTATCGTAAATGGATCGCCTACGTCTTTATTTGTAAAGAACAAAAAGTGTGGCATCCCGTATTTCTTGCCGTTTTTCACCTCAATTACGCAGGCACGCACACTATCTTTAGCATCGCACTGTACGCCGTCAAGCACAACCCAATCTGCCGGATATACGATATACCCATCCTTCATGTCCGTTCTTTTCAGCAATATATTTTTCTCTTTTGTGTATGGATCTTTCTGTGCCCAAAAAATGGCTAATTCTTTATAGCTTTCTTGTATGTTTCGCTCGCGATACATCCAGTATAAGCTGTTTTGCTCATCCACAGAAGCTGATTTTTGAGCGCAAAAAACAGAAAGCTCTCCCTGCACCAGAGCAGGAATACCTAACGTTAAAGAAATCAGATAATTCAAATACCTTGAGAATGTCGTTCCGAGTTTTTTAGCTTCCCGCGAAGCAACCCGAAAATTAGAGAGATCAAAGGTTATCACCGACTTTGCCTTAGCGACATCGCCAGATAAAACAACATCTTTTTTGGTTGTAGCGCCCTCCAAAAATTTTAGAAGCCGTTTATAAGCGTCGATACGCGCTTTGACTCTTTCATCAAAGGTATATGAGTTCTCTTGAGCTTCAATTAGCCGTTCGCGACAGAAGTCTATAAGATTATTGCGTACTTCATCTGGGATGTTTACCATCATCTTAATGATATAGTTAAGGACATACGTTAACTTACCATTGGCCAATGACGCATATAAATGAACTAATTCATAATTTGCTTCACTTAGCTCAATAGAAGTTCGTTGTATGCCTTTTTTCATGAATTCTATCACTTAGCAGATCCTCCATCGACTTATTTTACTGCATTGTATCATAATCATCTTTAAAAATCAAGCATATTTTGTATTTTTAGCTTGAGTTCACGAAACATTTTCAGTTTCCGCCACACTCTCCGGTGCAGGCTCGGGTGTGGGTTCCGGTGTCGGCTCCGGAGTAGCCTCAGGCACTTGCGCTACGGCCGACTGCGGAATATAGAAATATGTGCCATCCGGCAGCATAGCGTAGTAAAGCTCTCCGCAAACGCCGGACACAATCATATTCGTTCCGGCTTCAAGTGTCCCGTCTGCCTCTGCATCCGGGACAGGCAGCCAGTAATACGGCGCTGCCTCTACGTTATACGCGTTGAACTCGCTGACCGGGCTCACCACGTAGACCACCGGCTCCGGCGTCGCGGTCGGTTCTGTGCTCGGTTCCGGCGTAGCCGTGGGTTTTGGCGTTGCTGCGGCTTTGGTCTCCAATGCCTCTATGCGTATCTGCGCCTCCTGCAGATCACCGGTCATTGTGTTGATACGCACGATCTGTGAAATCAGCACCGCGATCACAAGCGCAATAGCCGTAACGATTCCAATAAAAGCCTGTTTGATTGTCATATTAAAACGTCCTTTCCAGATACTTGCTGAGTAAATCCGTCCCGATATACGGATACGGGTCAACTCGGTTATTTTCTAAATACAATTCAAAATGTAAGTGGTTGCCCGATGAATTTCCGGTGCTGCCCACGTAGCCGATTACGTCGCCCTGATGCACATACTGCCCATAAGATACCGCCACACTGGATAAATGTGCATACAGCGTGTCTACGCCCTCTGCGTGGTTGATTTTAACGTAATAGCCCCATGAGTAGCCCCACGAATCCGACGCATTTGCAACGGTCACTTTGCCGTCTGCGGCTGCATACACCGGCGTGCCCTCCGGCATACCGATGTCCATGCCTTTGTGCGGCGAACCGCTGTACATACCGCCGAAATGCTGCGTGATATTCTGTTTCCAACCCGGTTCAAGCGGTGCGCATAGGCCGCGTGAATTCAGACTTCCCGGATACGTTCCCGAAATCGTACCGAACGTATAGCAGCGCAAAAATTGCTCGATATAATTCGGGTTCCCGTAGGTGCTGCCGCCGCCCATTTTTTCCGAATAAGCTCTCGCGCACTCGACTGACCATACCCCGCCGTAATACGTATTGCAGAAATCGATAAAGCCGTCGCCCATGTTGTATGCCTGCAAAGCCTTGAACAAATTATTCTTGTCTGCCGGTGATTTGCAGCCGGTCTTTTTCACCTTGAGGCTAAAGCAATATACACCGATCTCAATGCTGTACTCGGGGTCAGTTATGCCATTCGGCTGTTTTACCGCCAAGCCGGATTCGGAGCACGCAAACGGGTCTTCCGGATCATCCAAAATGCCGGTCTCTGCCATACACAGCGCCAATAGAACCTCAACATATTCGGGTATGCCGTCTTTTTGTGCCCAATATGTAATGGATGCGCGGTAGGACTCCACGCGGTCGTTTAGATTTATCGCACGTCCGGCACTGCTCGCTAAGCTGCCAAAACTGTTTGAAAAGACTAATAACAGCACAACCATGCCGATCCAAATTGCCATGAGGATTTTAGGTAATCCTTTGGCGTCCGTCACAGGTACATCTTTCGTTTTATTTGCTACGTGCTGCTGCGCCGCACGTGCCATATCGTGCGCATGTACAGCCGTAGCCGTCTGCGCACTTTCCTGTATTTTTTGCACCGTGCCAACCGTTACCTTTTTAGCCGTTTCGGCCGCAGCCTGTACGGCCACGCTGGTTCCCGCCGTTGCTGCACCGGCACTTACGGTTGCCGTAGCTTTTACAGTCTCCACAGTGGCCGTCTTAGCTGCCTGCTGTGCAGCTTGCGCACCGGCGCGTGCCGCATGTGACACTGCTTCGGAGGTGCTTCTATACGCAGTCTTAGACGCAGCTTTATACGATGCTTGCACCGTATTTCCTGCACGCAATGTCTGCCGCCACGGAGAGTTCTTCGCCAACGGTTGCACGCCTCGTTCAACGGGTTTATTTTTACTCTTTCGCACAGCGCGCTTGATCTCACTCGTCACAGCATCTCTGACCGCCCCTGCCGTCGATTTTGCACGGCCGACAACCTGATCTGCCGCAGCCGTTTCCGGCGCTTTGTCCCCATCTTGCTCCGGCGTATCAACGCTCATCGGTGCAGTGACGATTTTTTGCATCTCGGAGAGCTGCTCTAACATTTCCCGTAAACCGTCACTACGCCCGTGCGCCTTGATCGTGCCTTTCTTTACCGTGTTCTCATACGTCGTAATGTTCATTTACTTCTTGCCCCCATCCGTCAGACGGCTTTGTGGACATCAGCTGATACAAGGGATTATCGGTCGGGAAATCGTTTTCAAATGGCACAATCGTGCTGCCGACCTTGATGAGCCCTGTGCCGTACTGCTCCTTGGCAAGCGCCTGCTTCTGCGCCTCAGACAAGCTAAACATTTCCGCAAGCACGTCTCTGTCCGGTGCAGACTGATACAGCATCGTGATGATGTAGCTGTTTTCGAGCAGCTTGCGTGCCTCCGGGCTATTGAGTATTTCTGTCGTGTTCTGCGTCGCGCCGATGATATAACCGCCACGCTTGCGGATACGCTGCCAAAGCGATGCAAAATACTGTGCCGCGTATGGGTTACGGAAAATCGTCATGATCTCATCGATATAAATGTACGTGTGCCTCTTTTTCCGCCAGTTGTCCATTAGGCGGCTGTAAATCGATTCAAGGACAATGAGCATACCGACTGCGTTCATACCCTCACCAAGCTTTGAAAGGTCATAGTCGATGATATGCGCCTGTGTATCAACGTTCGTAGGCTGCGCAAACATATCGTAGGAACCCGCAGTATAAATTTCCATGCGCAGCGCCAGTTCCTGTGCTTCCGGCGCATCCTGCTCTTTCAGCATACGGTACAGATCACCAAGCAGCGGCGACGACTTTGTATAACCGGACGCCACGACCGGCGCATACAGCTTTCGCACACAACGATCCAAAAGGCTTTTCATTTTGCCGTCAAGCACGTTGCCATCTTCCATAAGCAAGATACGGCAAAAAGACATGACAAATTCAAGCTTTTCTTTCAACGGTTCGCTGCTGCGGTCATCGGGGTCGGCACTGATCTCAAGCGGATTGATCCTGTGCTGTGTAGACGGAGATAAGGAGATCACCGTTCCGCCAAGCCTTTGTGTCGCCACAACATACTCACACTCCGGGTCAACGAAAAATATGTCTGCCTCCCCTTTCAGTGCGACCTGCAAAGCGTCCTCCTTGATGTGGAACGACTTACCGCCGCCGGTCGTCGCCAACACAAGGCTGTTGCCGCTCATCAGCATATCGCGGTTTATGGTAATGAGACGTTTCGTCTTTGCGTTAATACCGAACCACGAGCCGCCCGGATAATAGATTTCCTGCGCTGCAAACGGGCAAATACCGGCAAGCGCCTGCGTTGTTAGCAATCGATCCGCCTGAATAAACGGACGCCCAAAAGGCAATGCCGTATTCAGTCCCTCGTACTGCTGTGCAAGGAGCGGAAGAAACTGGCAGGAAATGGATTTTCCTTTGCTCATGATGCTTTCAGCATCGTTTTCCAGTTCTTCCCGCGTATCGGCAAAATGTGCTACGGTGACGGTAACAAGGTATAAGTTTTGGTCGCGCTCCTGTATAGCCTCCATGACTTCCTGTACTCCCGCCGCACGCTGCATCAGCTTATACGGCACGCTGCCGCTGTAATTGCCGTTGCGCTGTTGGTGCAGCGTATAGTTTACTATTTTCGTATCGATTGCCATACTGCGGCTTTCCGCCTCCGCCATCGCTTCGGCGCTCGGTATCGGCAGAAAATCGATTGTAAAGATCATCGGCTTGCCAATAGAGGCAATATCCGAAACAATGCGGTCGTTGAGATATATCGGATAGGCATTCAGGAACAGCGTTTTGCAGTATCGGCCGCCGATCTTCAAATGCGTACAGGAATTGAGAGCTTCCGCACTGAGCGGTGCAATGCTGTCTTTCCAGTTCATGCCGAGCTTTTTTTCTGCGTGAGCATCATATCGGAAAGTTTCCTCTAAACCCGGCCGGTAAATATCGTGCAGCAAACGCAGACGTTCAGACAAAGGCACAGCACGCAGCTCCACACCGAGCGCCTGAAAACTACTGATTAAATTTCCCTCCACGCGAGCAAAAAACGCTGCGGCATCTTCATCATTTCTTCGTCCTGCTGTTATCGTCAGATACGCCTGCTTCGTCATGCCGAGCGTACCGCGCACCTGTTCCCGCAGTACGGTATTCATATTCTCCCGATAATCATCCAACTCATCTTCCGGGTTCATCGGGATCAACACATCGCGCTCAAACTGCTCCTGCCGTATCGGTCGAAAGAAAATACTGATCTTCGCGTAAATGCCTTTATCGATAGAATTGAGCAGTGCTGAATAATCCACAAGCCGACGCATCTTTTCTTCATCGCGCAGCTCCGTGTAGTTGATGTCCGTAAACGCAAACATTTTGGAATATTCTCCGCTGTCAAGTACGAATGTACCATCATTCAGAATGTGCTTGACCGGGATCATCTCCTGCGTGCTGCGCGGAATTTTCATGCTTCCCTGTTGATACTGCTCCGCGCCCCTCAAGGTCTTTTTCCAAAGCATCTTTGCCTTTCTCCCTTCTGTTCTTCATTTCATTCAGCTCGACCGCACGTGCGGCTGTGCAAAGCTGTTCAATCTCATTTGCGTGTATATTGCTGCCCTTAAAAACAAGCCTGCGAGGCATCAAGAGCGCATGCAGCCAGCATAACGCCACACGTTCGGCGGACATTTTATGCCACTTAAAAAAGCCTATCAAGGCCAACGGCGCACTTGCGCATAACGTAAGGAACGATGCCATATCGGTACTGCCGAAACGCGTATATACATTCCAAAAAGTGATAAAGCCCGCACATAGCGCTGCAGCACTCCAAATAGTCTGACGCACAGATAAACCGGATAGGAACTCATCTTTAATATCTCGTATTTCTTGGTTTACTTTGATTTGCATAACTCTTTTCGCTCCTTCCTTACACAAATCCCAACAGCTTATGCGTCATGTTGTCGGCACCTTTTATAATAGCGCTGAGAGACGACAAGTACAGAAGCAGCATGACCGGTTTCGCCATCGTACCCAGAAAGCCCAACATCCCGCCTACCTGTGTCATCACAGCATCATCCGCTATCGCGCAAAACAGCTGTATGGCGATTACCATCGTAACGGCTTCCATGCAAACTCCGAACACGTTTTTTATATAGTTGCGGCCATACATGGCGGTTACATTTCCACCGGCAAAAAACGCCAACGGAACCGGCGCTATCGACATATAGACATAGACTTTGAGAAACCGCCCGAACACCGTCAGCAGTAAAACCAGACCGCTGATAATGACCGCAATATATAAAATACCGGTCAGGATGTTAATGGACAGCAGCTCGCCTATCGCACCGGCAATACCGCCCGGTGAGCTTTCGTCTATATTGGGAAGAAGTCCGGCTTGTCCGCCCATCGCCTCAATCAGGCGGCTTGTTAAGCTGCGGACAACGGAGAACATCGGCATGAGGATTATATCCGTACCGCGTACCACCAGAGCATTGACGATCACGAGCCGCGCCAAGGTTTTGAATATTGCAATCGGCGCTTTTTGCTCGATCAGCGACACGGCAGATTGTATGTACCCTACGCAAAATGCAACAAGCATCAGTGATGATGCAAACCCTTTCAATATCGTATTCAGAATTGAAATATACTCGTATGCGTGCGGGCTAAAATCCGAGAGATCTTCCGTCAGCACCGAGTACATCAATCCGAATATCTGTGTTAAAAATTGCAGCACAAGTTCATACAAAGCAGTTCACTCCCTTTTATGCTGTTGTCATACCGAGGAACGTCAGAATCTGCTGTGCGAAGCAAAGGGTAAATCCACCGATAATACACGTAACACCTATAATGCGCTTCGTAGAATCGTGGCTAAATCCTGCCATGACGATTTGCACAAGACCAAATAAGCCTACAAATATACCTACTACTTTCAGCAGCCCGAAAAACATCGTCAACAAATTGCTAATTGGTGTGTCGATCTCTGCCACACCGGTGCTTGCAAAGCAGGGGATAGCAAGCAGCACTGCGCTTGCCACCGCAAAGTATGCGTACCGTGCGTATTTTCCCACTCGGTTCAAATTAAACTTTCTCATGTGAATCGCTCCTTTAATTTAGTTCGACATTTTGAAGGTCAAAGGTAAACACACCATCCACCTCGTCTTCATCAACGTCTGTTTCGTTGATCTGTATTGTGTTCGTTTCCGGCAAAAGCTCTGACGAAACATAAGAATACTGCGGCGCACCGCCGTCGGCCGAAAGCTTAATTCTCGGATGCCGGTTCAGGTCGTATTTTTCGTCGATTATCGGCCGCTCATCGGCTAAGATCATAATTACGCTGCCAATTTTGCCTTTCAGTAGCTTGTTTTTTAGACGTACCTCTGTTACATCCATCAAAGCGCGGCCACTGTTTTGCTCATTGGTGCTGTTGCTGCCACTCGTCCAACTATGCGTTGTACCGTAGCTACGGTTATCGATCGTTTCCTGTCCCATCGCTTTGGAAATCCATTCGTGTGTGCTCTGCTCGTTGCCGCCGAGATATAGTATCTCATCGCACATGCCGGACACGGACTCCCAGTCGTCCGGGAACATACGCTTGATCTGCGATATATTTTGCAGAATAATCGATAATGTGATGTTGCGCGAACGCATCGTCGCAACCCAGTTTTGGAAGCTGTCCGGCAACGTAATATTTCGCGCTTCCTCGAGCACAAAATGCACCGGCACGGGTAAGCTGCCGGTGCTGCGTGCATCTGCCTGTGCCATCATAAGCTGAAAAAGCTGTGTGATGAGCGCCGATGCCAGAAAATGGAAACTGTTGTCGTCCGGCATACGGATAAACAGCGCCGTTTTTTCTTCGCCAATCTTTTCGAGTTCCAATTCATCACCGGTCGTTAGGTTTACCACGTCTTCAAGCAAAAACTTTTCCAAGCGGCTGAGAAGCGATTCCTGAATACTCATGATCGTCTCCCCTGCACCCTTACGGTAAGCATCAAAGTAGCGCACCGCTATATGCCTCGGGCTTCTGGCACGCAGTTCCTCAATGAGCACCTGTGTCGCAGAGATACCGGCTTCATCGCCTTCTTCGACGGTCTCGGCAAGGATCAGCTCCATAACTGTTCCGAAATTCATTTCCGTCTCCGGGCATTCATACCACACGTAATACATGAGCGCCGAAAGCATCATTTTCGCCGTCTTGTCCCAAAAGGCATCACCACCATGCTTCGTTTTATCCTCGGTATTTGCAAATAGGTTTGTGATAAAGCCTTGTATGTCACTCTCTCGTTTGAAATAAATGAATGGGTTATACCGAAAACTACTAAGCATGTCAATTAGGTCAAAGACACGGATTTTGTAGCCCTCTGCCTTAAATACATTGCCAATATCGCGCAACAGCTCTCCTTTCGGATCCATGATGATATAAGATGAGTTACATTGCAGTAAATTAGGCTTTACATACGCTCGCGTTTTGCGTGAGCCGGAGCCACCGATAACAAGCGTAAATAGGTTTTTATCCAGCTTGCGCTGATCCGTTGTGATGCTCAAATGTCTGGATAAGATGCGGTTTTCATCCGGGTGTTCTTTGTCGTGGAGCCGATGGTTCAGCAGGTACACATTTTCCCATTTCGCTGAGCCGTGTTCTTCGCCGTGGCGAAAATTCTTCTGTGAGCTAAATATGTATAAAAGCACTAACGCATAACCGCCCAGAAATATGCCCACGGCTTTTCCGGTATCGGCACAGAATTCCAACCGAAACGGATGTGCAGTGATCTCATTCATGTTCAGCAAAATCCCGGGCAAGCCGCCCTCTGCATACGGCGCGATCAGCACCGCAAGCCAAAGCACAAATACCGCCCCGATGCCTGCCATGATCCAAGCCGTTAATGTATTTTTTCCTCTCATCTTTTGAACTCGCTCACAATTATTTTATAACCGTTTTCCTTTATTTTTTCCTCATAATGCCGCAACTCGCCTTTGGGGTCTGTAACGATATAAGGTACGCTGCATTCCGGTGAACTCGGTTCCACACACAAGCAACCTCTTGCCGCTAATTCTTTTTCATTTTTCATCATATTGTCCTCCATTTCTTTGACCGAAGTCGATTTTCGATCACCATAATTTCTTGTGCTGCGATGCTCTGCGCTGTGGATAACGCTCGCAGCAGATTTTCAATTTTATCTGTGCCGAGCGCCGTCGGGACGCGCACACACACTTCCTGCGGCAAAACGCCAAAATGTACGCATACAATATACGCTGCACATTTTGCAATGATCTCATTTGCCGGTGTATCCGGCAGCGCTGTTTTCTCATTCTCCTGAAAAACCAGCGCAAAATCTTTTTCGGCCAATGCTTCAAGCGCGGCGTAGCAAAGCATAGCTCTTTCCATCTGCCCCGACTGCACAAGGTACGCACGGGCTTCACGGTCATAGTGGATGCCCGTCACACCTTGTTGTTCGACGATTTTCAGCTCGTCGATCTGATTTAGAGTGATCCTGCAAATGGCAAGCGTGTTATAGATCGTACCTTTCAGCATCAGTTTTTCTCCGGCATCTGTCTGCGTAATGTCATACCATTTGCTCGGTACTATGGTTTTTCGCTGCGTGTCTGCTCCTGCATCCAACCATATCGGTTTTGCCTCTGCACCCGGCAGAAGCTGCACGCCTAAGCCGCGCCATGATGCAGCCGTTGCAATACGTGTTGCCTTCTCATTCTGCAATGCGATCAGCATTGAGTTTTTAACGCCAAACCGCATACGTCCCATAACCTGCAACACTTTCTCCAAAAAGCGCTCGTTGACGAACATCTCATCCCGCGCCCTTACCCAACGTGTATTCAGCGCTTTCCATGATTGCTTTTTTCTGCCGCCGGAACCCTTCTTCATTTTGAAAGTACGGCGCGCTCGCAGAACCGTATCCACAGAACCGGCAACATTGCCGTTTTTTCCGTCTTTTTTTTCGTCGTCCTTGAGGAATGTCGGTTCATCATCAGCCGACCAAGCTAAAGGCTTTATATCTTCTTTTGATATTGCCATACACACCATCCTACCTTCTCAGCTTTTGCGGCTTCACCTTCGGCGTCTTCTGAATGACCTTATCGGTATTTGAAGTACGTCCACCTGCCTGCATCTGGCGCACAGCTTCCGCAATTCTCGCTTCTTTTTGCGTGTTGACGTTTTTTGCAGCCTCCAGCTTTTTCATAACAGATGGCTTGTCCTGTACCGGCACGGTACGTTTGGTTTTCACAACCTTCTCGCCGAGCAGCGGGTCGTCTTGGTTATAAAGTTCAAAATTGTGCTGACGCTTTTCTTCGATTCGCTCTGCAAAGTCTTTATCGATAGAAGCCGTAACATCTGCCCAAAGTTCTTCAGCCTCTTGTTCCGTTACGGATGTCTTCAAGCCGTCGGAGGACAGACGGCTTTTCCGTTCCGTCTGTCCTTTCGTAGGGTTTGGCTCCGGCTTTAAAAGGTCTTGTGCGCTGCTGCGTGCCTCCTTAACAGCATCCTGTACCCGCACTTGATCTTTTCCGATCACGACCTCCGGGAGCTCGTTTACATCTGCCGCTTTAGACGGATCACGTTCGATTTCCGCCTGTGTAACATCCGTCAGCACAGCCAGTTTATTGCGCTCGATCAGACGGTTGATAACTGCTGCATCCTCGCCGCGCACCATTAAGGTCGATAACCCATCGCCGTTGCTGTCATGTAAATGCAAGTACCGTAAGCCATAGGGCCGTGCAGCCTTTTTGAATGTTTCGATGGCTTCATCGCTCATCGAGATAAAGCGCACCTCCGATGTACTCGTCAAAAAATCCCGGCATTTTCGCGCCGGGATCATTTTATCTGCGCTGTATCGGATCGCTGCTACGAGCGCTGCCAGAACTTCTTTGCTCCCGCGTAGGAGCAGCTTCGTTCCTTCGATGCTCAAGGTGATGATCGCTTGTTCGTCCATTTTCTTTTCCCCTTTCTGTTTCAAATGTTTTTACTTCATGTGCTTTGTCGATTTTGGATTTGATCTGCAGCTGCTGCTCGAGGATTTGCACACAGAGCTTTGCTTCTGAGCGCAGCTTTTTGAGCTGCGCGTTGATCTTCTCAATCTTCTCAAGCTGCTCCTGTATTTCAGCATCGCCTGTCTCCAAACACCGCAGCACGGTTCTTACTTCTTCCCGCTCATCAATCTGTCCGGAGATTTCGTGCTGCACTACGCGTAACCGCTGCTCTACGTCATCGCGAGTTTTAAGATTATATTTTGCAACAAAATCGAACTGCTTTATGTACGCGTTCAGCTGCCAACGCGCCGTGGTAAATGCACTGCCGTATACTTTGGGACGCCGCTTAAAAACGCCGAGATAATAAAGCCATTTATAATAAAGCGCCCGTATTCCATGCGCTTTAGATTTCCGACGTACCGTTCCTTGCAAGCGCATTTTTCTTTTTGGCGTCATCGGCTGTTCTATAACTTTGGTTTTACCGAGCAGTCGGTCTGCTTTGATACGGAGAATGCGCAAGTGCAGCGCTTCCGGCTCGTAGTTTTCGCCAAGCGACTGCAAACGAATATTTCGTTCACCGCCCAGCGGACAAATCGCAACATACTTTCGATCTGTCATAACGGCATACCCGTATGCCCGCAGCGTATCGTAAAAAGCTTCGAGCGATTCTATATTTTCATTTGCGAGTATGCGGTCTATGTCTTCGCGCAGCGCTTTACGCCGGTTCGGCTTTCCTTCTTTCTCTGCCTGCCAAGCTGCATACGGCATACCTCGGCGTACCGGCTTGATGAGCGATAAACCATACTCTCTGCAAAGTGCATCCGAAACCGTTCGCATTTGCCAATAGTTTTTCTCTTTCCATAAGCGCTTACCGTCCAGAAACGAAACCGAGTTGATAACGAAGTGGTTGTGGATATGCTCATGATCTAAATGCGTTGCAACAAGCACCTGATACCGTTCACCCCACATTTCTTTTGCGAGCCGAATGCCGATCTCGTGCGCCGTTTCCGGCGTGACCTCTCCCGGCGCAAAGCTCTGTATGGCGTGGTAGGCACAAATGCCGTCGTTTTTGTCGAACGCATTTTTTGCTAAAATCATTTCCTGCCGCGCCGTTTCTGCATCGCAGTTGACGCCGGACACAAAACGCTCAGTATCCCGCACGGTCTTGTTGCCGTCTTCCGCATACTCGATCACATCTATCAATGATTGGTATTCTTCCTCTTTTAATTTCGGATCACCGATCACCAACGGATTCTGCGTCTTGTTCGGATTCTCAATGTAAAGCAGGCAGTCGCCGATCCAGCCGTTGATCTTCCAGATTTTTGTTACCGCCACTTTCTTTCTTCCTCCCGTTTTTCTTTCAGTACCTTTTGGTCGGATTTACGGATATATGTTCCGAGCTCCGAAGTCATCGGGTCGCGTTTGATTGGCTCCGTAACGTAACGATACAGCATAGATGCCAACGGCTTGATCTCATCGGTCAGTCGCTCAAATTCCTTCCAGTCAATCCTGCCGGTCGCATGTGCTATACGCGTAAGCTGGTTCATGTTGTTGCCAATGTAACGCAGCTGTGACAGGATCAAATAAAAATCAAACGGCGGGCGTTCCTGCGGAAGTACACCGTCGATAAGCTGCCGCACGTACGCCGACATGGATAAACCGGATTTGCTCGCTAAGGATTGCAGACGTGCTTCCTGAGATTTTGTTAAGCCAATCAAAATTTTGTAAGGGTATTTGTATTCGCCTTTTCTTATTGGTCTCACTTCTTTCTGCATGACGGGTTTTAGGGTGTCCCTAAAAAATCGGTGATTTTCACCGATCCACCATTCGTATATGCGAATGGTATGCTTGCGAAAGCAAACTGAAAAAGTGCGTTTCGCACTTTTTCAGTTTGCCCGGGCGGCTTCCGCCGCAAATCTTTTTTGCTGATAGCAAAAAAACGAACGGAGTTCGCCCAAAATTCTGCGCCGCCGCACGCAAAAATGTGTCCGGCAGACGCAGAAATTTGCTGATTAAGGAGAAGGTTTCCCGCAGTTTTTCACCGCGTTTTGCGAAAAAGTGGATTACTTTTCGCTCGATGCAGCGGAAGAATTTTCCTCGTCCATGCTGCACAACTCCACGTATTCGCGCACGGCTTTCGGCACGGACTTGTTATATTTTTGCGTTAAAATCTGTTCCGCCGCTGCCTGCAAATCCTTTTGCAGCGCGCCTATGAAATCCGTGCAGTACATCTCGAGCGCCCTTCTTTTTTCTGCACTTACGTTGAGTTTCACCACGATCTCCATCTGATTTTTCTTCATTCTCTTTCGCCTTTCTTTCAAAAATTTTTGTCTTCCATACATCCTTCGGCTCAGCCTGTTGCTCATCCGGAAGCAGTGCAGCTCTAACGGTTTGCATCCACAGCACGCAATGACCGGCATCCGAAAGCATAAATTTTCCCGCACTGAAATAGCCGGTCAAACAAAAGCCACAGGTATTATCGAAGAACTTAATGCTCTCTACACGCTTTGCAAGCTCCCAAATATTGGACGGAAATAGCTCAAAATCTTCCACGATTTTTGCAGCCGGAACACCTGTACGATCTCGCCGCACCAACCGCGCTATGGCTTCTGCTGCGTCCGGCAGACCGATGCAATAGCAGTTCACCGTGTACGATTTTCCTTCAAGCAAACCGAAAAACTGCTCCATTTTTTCTTGCTCGAGCGGCAGCTCACACAGAAAGCTACGCCCGTCGGAAACGAGCTTTTGCATCGCATACGTTTCCGAACTGTTGTAGATTCGAGCGATTTTCTGCGGCGTGACGCTGTACTCCGGTAGTAACTTTAAGCCTTCAAGCACCTGTAAAAAGCTCGTTTTCCCGACGCCCGGAAGCCCGGTAACTAAATAAATCGTCTGCAAAATTTCACCTCTCTATTTAATTTTTGTTTCATAGACCTGCTTATTTTTTCGGCACATAAGCTCATATTGTTTCTTAATTTCTCCCGAAATTCTTGTGCGCTCCGGTGCGGAAGCAAACCCATACGCATACTGATATTGCTTATTGCCGTTCTGATCTGTGTACGTTCCCATGCTCGGCGGCGAATAGAAATACCCGCGTTTGCCCTCCATGATCTTGCCGTATTTGAGTGCAAACACATCGTTTTGCAGCTCGGCATACGCTTTAACCGTATTGCGGTTCGCAGCTTTTCGCAGCGTGAGTTTTGTCTCTCCGACGTCTATCGCCGTACCGCCGCCGATAACTTCAACCTCCGAGTTAAAATCAAAATTACGTGCAAGGAACGCCGTCATTTCTCTTTCAATCTCCGGCTTCAGCTCGACGTATGGAACCCATTCACGCCTATCTTTAGCGAGATACGCGGGCATCAAAACCGAAAATCGATTGTGCTCATCCAACACCAGACGCACACCGTTGATGCGGTAATCCTCATTGATGATGACATCCGCAAAGGCTACCACTTCACTTTCTGCGGCAGAAACCGGGCGAATAAACGCATGATAACGCTGCGTAGGTTCTTCTTCCGGCTCAAAAATTTCCTCATCTTTAATTTCTTCCGGCACGGTTTTATTTGCCGGGTCTGCCGCAGCTGCCTGCACCTGTGCTAAGATACTCTCACGTCCAACCCCGACCTCTGCTGCAATTTGTGCCGCAAATAAATCCTGCTCAACCGGGTTTTCGACCGTCGCCAACACACGTACTGCTTCAACGGCATAGGTCAGACGGTCTTTATTCACGTTCATATCCAGCCCGTTTTTGCACATTTGCAGCCGGTATTCGGTATCACTTATTGCTGCCTTAAAAGCCTCAGCAAGGCGTTCTGCTCCGTCCTTCGGGTGCATCTTTATGAACTCATCCGGGTCTTTACCTTCGCCCAAGGAAGCTACGCTGACGCGCAGCTCCGGGCACGCAGAACGTAAAACCTGTATAGCTCTTTGCGTTGCTCTGATGCCCGCACTGTCGCTGTCATAACAAATAGTAAGCTCCTTGCAGCTCCGCCCAATCAGCTTTGCTTGTTCCTCCGTCAGCGACGTACCGAGTGAAGCGACCGCACCGGCAAAGCCTGCCGTCTGCAACGCAATTACGTCCATGTAACCCTCTGCGAGGATCAAATGGTCGCTGTGCGCCTTGCGTGCAAAGTTATATCCGTACAGATTATTGGACTTTCTGAATACCGGCGTGGTGTTGGTGTTTATGTATTTTGCCTTGTCCTCTTTGTTCAAGGCGCGTCCACCAAACGCAATTACATTGCCGACTGTATCAAAAATCGGGTACATGATTCGGTCTCGGAACCGATCCATAACGTGCCCGGTTTTACTTTGGTACGCAAGATTTGCGGTTATCATCTCATCATCCGTAAAGCCTTTATCGCGCAGATAATTCACAAGCCCAAAGCTTTCCGGCTTCGCATAACCTAAACCAAAATGTCGTACAGCGGCCATGCTCAAACCGCGTTCATTCAGCAAATAAGTTCGCCCGACACTGCCTTCATCGTCCTGTGTAAGCGAACGGAAGAAGTAACGTGCCGCCTCTCGGTTGCACGCACGAATACGATCTCTGAGCTCCTGCTCACGCTGATTGAGCTGTGCGCCTTTGGCATCAATCGTTATTCCGGCACGCTGGGCGAGCTGCTGCACCGCCTCCACGTAACTGAGATTATCCGTACCGCGAATAAAAGATATGACGTCGCCGCTCGTGCCGCAGCCGAAGCAGTAAAAGGAATTGGTCTTCTCATACAATACGCATGACGGTGTTTTTTCCTGATGGAACGGACAACAGCACGACATGGTTGAACCGTGCCGCGATAGATTCACACGTTCTGCTGCAACATCTATAATGCTCACGCGGCTTTTGATCTCATCAACCTGATCTCTCGATATTGCCAAAAAATTCACTCCTTTCTACGTTCATTTCTCTTTACAGTGAACGATTCATTTTTCTTTTCGGCTTGTCCATAATGTGCTCCGGCGTCTTTTCTTCCTGTTCAGGTGCTGCCTGCGCTGTTTTTATCGGCTGCGGCTGAATACCTGATAAGCGCAGTGCTGCCAAAATCTGCGGCGCATGGCGCTTATATAGATCACCGATTGGTTTAAAAACCTTATCGATCTGCTCATTGATTTCCGCTTTTTCTTCGTCCGTTTTTCCCGTTTTAAGCTCGGTTATGTAGTTCTTATACTCCACGCTCATGTGCTCCTTACGTGTGTCAGTGATTGGCAGACCCATGGCGGATTCAAGCATAACGGATAAAGCGTCTGCTTCAAACTCACGCTGTGCACGGCTTTTGCCGGTATCCATACCGTGTTGCAACATGCCGTGCGCCATCTCATGCAGCAGCGTCGATAATCGCTGTGTATCAGCAAGGCGGCTGTTAATCGTAATGTTGCATGTCTCTGATTCGTAATATCCGCGCAGCGCAACGCTCTTTAAATCAATCGTCCGCACCGGCATTCCGCAGCGGTTGCTGTATTCGCTGATAATGTCAAACGCCGCTGCGTGCAGCTCATCTGCGCAGCCGAGACCGACTAATTTAGGGTAATCTTCCGCAGGGCAATTCGTTTGTGCAATATCAAAGACCACTCCATAACGATAGAACTGCAATTCTTCACGTGTCTCAAGCATTCCGGCTTTTATCATGTCCCGTACTGCTTTTGGTGTGCTTTTCGTCAGCCTCTTCCATGGTTCACTTTCTTTGCCACGATAATAGGTAATATTATGGGGTACCCATATACGCATACCTTTTTCGCCCTTTTGTACGGTATAGCCCATTTTTTCAAATTGATTATATCCCGCAGTAAACATAGCATACGGATTTTGCTTGTAGATCAGCATCTGGTTGCGGACGCTGTAATCTGGGAACCGGCTTGAAAAAATCAAAAATTCCGCAACATCTTTTGCATCTGCTTCCCAGTTTTCCGCAAGGTCAATAACGCGCTGCTTGGCGTCTGCACCCAGTTGCTTTACAAATTCTTCTTTTTCCTCTGGTGAACGATATTTTCCGTAACCGGGCATTACTCCTCACCTCCACCATAATTACGCAGCACGTCCAGATATTCTTCCGGCAGTGCAGCCAGCTCATTTTTAATACGCACTTGCTGCTCCATCGGAAGATCTTCTAATGGCGTCAATCCGTCGATTTCAATGCCATCTCCTGCTGTTACAAATTCTTCTGGCATCTCAGCGCACCAAAGGTTCTCCCAGTCATCTTCACAAATTGCCATGCCTTCTGTGTACAGCAGCACAACACCATACATTTCTTTCATTTTGCCTTTCTCCTTTGCCGAAAATATAAGTTTACAGTTTTGTTTGCCGGAACTCCGGCGCAGCTTCTTGCTCCTTTCCTTTTATTTACAGGCCCCGCCGGGATTGTGACCGGCGCTCTGCATTACAAAAGCCCATCACCAAACGGTAATGAGCTTTCTCACTCTGCACGGGCAGGTTATTTTGTTATATTGCGGCTATTGACGATCCCTATTTGGGTAAAAAACAATTTGTAGAGTTCAAATTGCAGCTGTTCCGCTGTATACGGATCGTCCGACTGTATGTAGGGCTTAATCTGGTCTACTGTAAGTCCACGACTAAGAAGGTCAAGAATTACAGTTCTCTTTGCATCTGAAAGTTTTGGGTTTGAAATCAGCTCCGCAATACTTTCTTCTCCTATGCTTATATAAGTTACAATTTGCTTAATGTGCCCTTTACCATACATATAGTCGCTTGCCGTATAGCTTGTGCCAAATTTTGAATTGATGAGTTCAAGATCATTTTTAACCGAAACCTTATCCATAATTCCGCGTGCAATGCGCTCAAGCAGCACCGGGACATACAGTGCATAACTTCCGAAGATCATCACCAACCCAATTATAAAAAATCTATATGGCTCTGTGTTCTTTGATGCCTGCAACCATTCTTCATAACCACCTCCCGAAATCAATAAACTGCCTATCCAAGGAAGGGTATATACATATCCAAAAAGCTTAAGATAGAAATATATAGGTGAGCTGACCCTTTGATACAAGCTATTGTTGTGATTTGAGGCCTTTGACACCACCTTATACGTCCCCGTAAAAAGCCCTATCAAAAGTGTCAGCACAAACAGATTTTCCGGTTTACTGAAAAATCCAACAACTTTTTGCATATTCTCGCTCCTCTTTTCTTTCTTATCTGTATTATGTTACGATTATCATCTACATTTTGCGCATCAATCGTGCGAAAATTTATTGACATTATCATTACAAAGTGCTATAATATAAGTACCAAAGGAGGTTGTATAATGGCACAAACAAACGTCAATATTCGCATGGACAGCGATTTAAAAACACAATTCGAGGCTTTCTGCACTGATATGGGCATGACGATGACGACCGCTTTTACCGTTTTCGCAAAAAAAGCAGTACGCGAATATCGCATTCCTTTTGAAATCGGCGCCGAAGTACCGAACGCCGTAACAAGAAAAGCTATCGAAGACGCAAAAAACGGAATTGGAATAAGCAAAGGTTTTTCCTCCGTAAAAGAGCTGATGGAGGATCTGAATGCTGACGATTAAGTATCAGACGACCTTCAAAAAAGATTACAAGCGAATCGTCAAAAGGGGTTACGATATTCGGCTTCTGGAAGAGGTTATCACCATTCTGGCTGAACAAAAGCCTTTGCCGGAAAATTATCGAGATCACAACCTGTCTGGCAATTATGCCGGTTGCAGGGAGTGCCATATCACCCCCGATTGGCTTCTAATTTATGAAATTCAAAACGATGAGCTCATCCTCTGCTTAACCAGAACCGGATCACACAGCGATTTATTTTAAATGTAAGGAGCACCCAAAATTACGGGTGCTCCTTTTTACGTATGTAAAGACCTTTCCATGTTGCGCCGATATAAAATCAAGAAATTCTTTTGATGCCATAAACACTTCTTCTTTAAAAACTAAATTTGCAGTGCCCCACCGGGATTGTGACCGGCGCTCTGCATTACAAAAGCCCATCACCAAACGGTAATGGGCCTTCTCACTCTGCACGGGTAGCTTAGGAATCGGCAACATTGCCGGTTTTACTTATTTACTTGCTTTTTTGACTTTGTGAAAAATCACAGCACCTAAACCGAGGCCGGAAACCACAAGAGCGAGCAGTGCTGCATAAACACCGTGATTACTGCTGCCGGTCTTTGGGAATGCGCTGTTCGGGAAATTCATACCGGGCTTAACCTCAAACTGCACCTTTTCTCCGTCTCTTGTGATTTCGAAGCTGTAATAGTTTTTATCCTGTGAGAAGCCAGACGGAGCCTGCTTCTCATGGATTAGAAACTTGCCGTAAAGCAAACCATCAAGTTCATACACACCGGTTTCTTTTTCGCGCATATTGCCGACAAACGTATCTATGCCCTCTGTGTAACGACCATCGCCGTTTACATCGCGATAGATGCCGAACACAGCGCCGGAAAGACGGTGCTGCGAGTCTCCTGCATCGACCTTGATCGTGCTGATGGAGCCATGCAGCGGCAGAATCTTCACCGTCTGACCCTCATCTTCGATGTCTGCATGTACTGCAATTTCAATACCGTCGCGATAAAGCGTTTCAAAAGCTACGACCTCAGTTTCGACCGTCAGCTCACGCGCGTCGAAAGTAAACGTCATCTCAACTTCGCCGGTGGTAGCTTTTGGCGTAAAGGTAGCTTCTGCCGTGATTTCTTTACCATCGATG